>OGKH01000061.1_pt1 | contig 107270 bp, 79 predicted proteins | sample 1572421 | NCBI WGS metagenome assembly OGKH01 (sample SAMEA2582084, study PRJEB24529) | metagenome | biome: Human gut stool | place: China | collected 2011
TGCCAGATGTTTATGCCCCACTCGCAGGGAGCCGAGGGCGAATATGCGAGACCTTAACTTATTAAATCAGGCGTGGCCGAATGCTGTTTTCGGTCTTCGTCCACGCCTGTTCTTTTTACTTATTCCATATATCCACATTTTTGTCCTACATAGGAGGTTTTATGAACGAGAACGACCGTACCACCTTAGAGCAGGCGATCTACGAGGAAATGGAACTGACCCCGGAGATGATCCGGTCCATCCGCACGCTCTGCGGTGTCTGCCTTTGTAGTTTTGTAGAATCCAAGGCGTTCAAAATCGCCATTGTTCCCAGCGCAGACCGGAGCATGGACACTTGCACTGTCTGCCAGACCCGGCGCGGTCATGACTACGTTGTGACGAACCGCTGAACAAACACACCGCCCACTGCCAAGGAGGTGCAGCGGGCGGTGTACATATTGCAAAAGGAGGGCAGCTTTTGATTCAAAACTGGAAATTCCAACGTGGAGACATTTTCTTCACCCGTTTCGACAACGCCACCGGTTCAGAGCAAAGCGGGAATCGTCCGGCAGTCGTTCTCCAGAACGATGTGGGGAATTTTTACTCGCCCACGCTGATCGTGGCCACATTGACAAGCAAGGCGGCAAAAAAGTATACCCAGCCGACCCACTGCCTGCTGGTGAACGAGTTTCTCTCCGTACCATCCATCGTTCAGGCAGAGCAGATTTTTACCGTAGACAAGAGCAGGGTGCTGAAATTTCTTGGACACCTCACCCCGGAAGAAATGAGCCGGGTGGATGATGCTGTCCGTGCCAGCCTTGCCCTGAACCCCATGGGCAGCATCCAGCAGATGGAGCCTATCCGGCGCTCTACGGCGCTTTACGCGCCGCCTGAGGTGGTTGACGGCAAGCCGCCCATCTATCCCTACACACCCATCAAATCGTCCTTTGAGGACGCCGGGAGCGTTGAGGACATGATGCTGTACACCGAACTGGAAGCTGCGGTACACGCAATGATCCAGCGGCTGGAATATAGCTTCACGTTCAACCCCAGCCTGCTCACCATCCCAAAGCGTAAGCAGCAGGTTGCTGAAATCCTGAAAGAAGCCGAAACGTACATCTGGAGAATCAAGGAGGAAATGCGATGCGCCTGAAAGACAACAACAATCCCTTCATCCATGTCAACCCGCCGTACCAGCTCATGGTCATCCACAGCAGCAAGTTGGTCTACCCCCGCGAACTGTACCAGCATGGTGTGGAACGCAAGCGTGTGGAACTGATCGCCGCCCACTTCAACGAATATGTGGCAAACGAGCCGAAGGTCAGCTTCCGCAACGGCAGGTACTATGTGATGGACGGGCAGCACACCATCGAGGGGCGCATCTTCCGCAACGGCGGCAAAGATCTGCCGATTCTCTGCAAGGTGTACACGGGCATGACCGTGGAGCAGGAAGCCCTGCTCTTTGCCGAGCAGAACGGCTTTTCCGCTCCGCTGACGGCAGGCATCAAGCTCCGCGCCAAGGTGGTGGGCGGCGATGCTATTTCCAAGGCGTTTCTCGTAGCCACCAACCGGGTGGGATTGAGCCTCAATTATGACAGCCAGCAGCTGACCGATTACCGCATCGGCTGCGTTGGTACGGCTTTCCGGCTCTACAAGCAGATGGGCGAACCGCTCTACTGTGAAACGATGCGGCTCATCGTGGCAGCATGGGAGGGCAAACCGGATTCGTTCCGGGCATCTGTTCTGAAAGGCATGATGCACTTTGTGGAGCTGTACCACGGCGAGTTCAGTGAAGAACGGCTGCTCCGTGCGCTGCGCAACATCCACCCGGTCGATATTTACCGCATCGGGCAGGACGGCCCCGCAAAGCTGCGCGGATGGAAAAAATACGTTTTCCCCATCTACACGGCCTACAACGGCAAGTGCAGAAAAGACGCGCTGCCGATGAAATTCTGACATCCACAGGCATTCCTCCCATATACACAAGGGGCATCCGCAAACCGCAGATGCCCCTTGTTACATATCAAAGTGCAATATATAGTGTTCCTGTATTCATTCAACACAACATATAGAGGAAAGAGGTATTCTATGCGCTCTCAGTTCACTTCGTATGAGCAGCTTCCCATCACCCTGACAGCCGATCATGTCGCTGCTGCGCTGGGCATCTCCCGCGCCAACGCTTACATCCTGCTCCGTTCGGACGGTTTTCCCACGCTCCACATCGGTAAGCGGATGGTCGTACCCAAAGACCGCTTTCTTCAGTGGATCACGGACAGCGTAAATGGCTGATCTGACATCCTTGATTCAAGAGGTTTCTTTTTCTATACTATTCCCGAAACGACTTGACATCAGGAAGGAGGCAATATGCCAAGCAAACGTTCACACGGCGAGGGTACGCTTCGCCACCGCAGCGATGGTCGCTGGGAATTACGTATGATGGACGGCTACCAGAAAGATGGTTCGCCGCGCTTCAAGACCTTCTATGGCAAGACTCAGAAGGAGGTCAAGCTCAAACTGAAAGAATATCAGGATGCACTGGTAAGCGGTGTTCCGCTGGACACGATCCTGTACTTCGAGGATTGGGCAGATACATGGTTCGAGGGTCATAGGGATAATATCGCTCCCACGACACAGGAAAGCTACAAATACTGCCTGAAAATGCTCAAAGAAGGATTTTATCATCGCCCCTTGACCGTCATACGCCCCATCGACATTGAAAATTTCCTGAAAGGGATGCGGCGTGATGGTCGCTCGGATTCTTACATCAGCAAGGCACGAGGGATGCTCTACCAGATCTTTCAAAAGGCAGAAGCCAATGACCTTGTGCGCCGCAACCCGGTCCGGCTTGCTGAAAAGATGCGGGCATCCGGCACCGCAAAACGCAAGGAAGCCTTTACCACAGCGGAAGTCGCCCACTTAATGAAGGTTCTCCCCGATGACCGCATGGGCTTGAGCATCCGGCTTTTGCTCGGCACTGGAATGAGAATGCAGGAACTTCTGGCTTTGGAGCCGCAGTTTATTGAAGAAGATGGCTCTGTCATTCACATTCGGCAGGCAGTAAAGGTCGTAAAAGGTACAGTCAGCATTGGCAGTCCGAAATCCAAAGACAGTATCCGGGATATTCCGGTGCCGCTGAATGTCCGCCCGTGTGCCATCAAGCTGCGGGATACTACCGACCAGTTCATCTGGGAAAGCCCCAAGACCGGCTTGCCCTGCAACCCCACCCATTTCCGAGATGTGTTCCGCAAATCTCTGGAAGAAGCGGGCGATGTCCGCTTGCTCACGCCGCACAGCTGCCGCCACACCTATGTGTCGCAGATGCAGGCATTGGGCGTGGATATCCAGACCATCCAGAGTATCGTAGGCCACGCCGATACCGAGATGACTGAGCATTATCTCCATGTTCAGGAATCCATTCGGCAGAGTGCGATCCAGTTGTTCAGTGAGGCATTTTCGGCCTGAAAATTGGACGGAACGGCACGAATTATCGCGAGCCAGCTTTTCAAATCGTCGGCATCAACGCTGGCTCGCATATCGCAGCAGATGATGTTGCGTTCAAAAAAGCCCGACTACCCCTGCGATTGACCAGATAAAATCGTTGGCATTGTGGTCAAAATTGTGGTCAAAACCAAATGAGGCCAGCCCATAAACAAAAAAATCCAACGATTTCTAACATGAAATCGTTGGATTTATGGTCCGAGTGGCGAGAATCGAACTCACGGCCTCTTGAACCCCATTCAAGCGCGCTACCAAAACTGCGCTACACCCGGATATTTGTTGTGGCTCATCGCTCACAGCTCCATTAGTATACCCGCTACAGGCCGTTTTGTCAAGCGCTTTTTTTATTTTTCTTGGATTTTTTCTGGATTTTTCGCTCATCGTCCAGAAGCTCTCGATGGTGCGTCCATTTCATTTTCGGTGACTGCCATTGCCACGACAAAGACGCTGTGGGCGCCCGCATCCAGCAGTGCCTGCGCACAGGCTGCGGCGGTAGCGCCGGTGGTGATGACGTCATCCACCAGCAGCACCCGCTTCCCTTCCACGAGCTCCGGCTCCTGCGCCCGGAAGGCACCGGCCGCATTTTCCAGACGCTCGTCCAGCGAGAGTCCTGCCTGATGGCGTCCGGCCCGGACGCGGCAGAGCGCCTTTGGCAGCAGCGGGAGGCCCAGTGCATGGGCCAGAGGCTGCGCCATCCGTTCCGGCACATTGTAGCCGCGCCGACGGCTGGTGGCAGGCACCGGAACGATGCAGTCGTAACCGATGGCCGCACCGGAGACCAGACCCGGCACCGGCTCTGCAAAGTGCATCTCCACTTCTGCTCCGAACAGCCGGGCCGTCATCTCCACGCCAAGCTCCACCGCCGTCCAGCTTTCGCCTTCGTATTTGGCGCGGAGGATGGCGCTGCGGACGACGCCCTCGTACCGGTAGGGCGCAGCCGCCCCGTCCAGAGCGCCCAGATAGTGGCGGCTCGCGTCCAGCCGCATGACCGGGCCGCGGCGCAGCTCTTCCAGCCGCGGTGCACACACCTCACAGAACGGCAGCGTTCCCAGCACCCTGCGGCAGCAGGGACACCGCCTCGGGAAAAGCAGCTGGCGCATCTGCCGGGCAAGCCGCGCGGGGCAGCTGTAGTAGCCCGTCATCAGTCTTTCTTGACAGCGACGATGATACGCACCTTTTTGCCAGCCGCGCAGCCAAAGTTGTCGTACCAGCCGGTAAGGTAGTAATCATCGGAGTTGACGGAAGTGAGCTTGGTGTAGTAATACTGGCCCTTGTACCACAGGTAGACCTGCGTATCATCGTCCATTTCAAACCTTTCGCCCTTGGAGGAAAGGACGCTGGCCGCACCCACCTTGTCGATCTTCATGGGCATCAGCTGCACCATGTTGCGGACAGCGCCGGTCGTCTCCTGGCAGACCGCGATGCCGCCGGCCAGCACAGGATACTTGATGGAGGTGCTCAGACTGACCTGCTGGCCTCTGACGTAGCCGATATAGGTCGCACCGCTGCCGATGAAGTTGAATATCTGGCTGAAGGGAGTGCCGGTGATCTTGGCGATCTGCTGGAAGCCGAGGCCCAGAAGTGCGCCGGTGTTGCTGGTCAGGCGTTCCCACGCGGTGCTGAGGATGTCGCCGGAGATAACGCCCCACAGGATCTCTGTGGTGGTGGGTACCATGATGCTCTTCACCTGACTGACGACTGCATCGGTATCAATGGTGCCGTCGCCCGGCTGAGCCTCGATGGCGCTGAGAAGGGTGCTGTAGTTCGTGGCGATGTTCTTCACATCGTCCAGCACACCGTAGTGCCACAAGTCACCGGTCACGTCGTTCAGGATGAGCTTGTCGATCTGCCCCTGCGGGTTGGTGGTGTAGTAGCGGACATCGGAAGCCTTTAAGTTTACCCCCGATAGGCGGCTGGGACGAACCGTCCCAGCCACACCCCCTGTACTTGTATCAAGGATCTGCACGTCATCCGCCAGAGCCCTATCGCCCAGCGCGGTGGCGTTCTCGTTCACAGTGCCGCTGACGGAGCGCTGATCGATCTTTTCCACGCTCTCGCCTTCGGGGCTGACCCGCACTTCCACCAGCCAGCCGGTGGGAAAGTTCAGGCTTTTGTCTACGTTCACCTCGCGGGCAAGGCCGTCGGTACACAGGACCTTGACGGTCTGAAGCACATCGGCGCTGTTGTCCTCGTCGATGAGGTTGCGGGAAGCCGACTGCACCACGCCGTAAAAGACCTCGTCGGCCTCCTCACCGGTGATGATGCCTGCGGCCACATTGTTCATGCCCAGCAGCAGAGTGACCACCTGGCCGACACCGCCGCCGTTGAGGGAGGACACCTGGGAAGCAATGGCCGTGCTGCCCAGCGTGTAGGACGTGCCTGCTACCGTAATGGAAGCGGGGGCGCTGGCCGAGGGAGACACCTCGGTGATGCGGCCTGCAGCACGGCGGGTATAGACCCACAGGGTCTTGAGGCTCTCGCTGTAGTAGTAGACGTCGTATTTGTTCAGCTCTGCGGAGCCGGAGACCTTATCGTTGCGGTAGACGCTGGCAGGGACGAAGGGCAGCACCGTGCTCTCCGAAGCCACGAAGGGACCTTTCAGGCTGCTGAGCAGGATGGTGGAGCCGTCCACCTGACCATTGCTCACGGTAAAGCCCAGGGTCGTGCCGTAGGCCGAGCCGCTGGCGTTGTTGGCGGTGAGGGCATTGTAGAGCAGGACGGCGCAGTCCTCGTAGTTCATCGCTTCGCCCTGACGGCGGTCGAGGCCGGCACGCAGGCCGAGCTCGCCGGCCTTGTTGAGCTGGGCGTTGGGGAACGCGCCGCTCAGGTCGGTCATCTTATAGCCCATCAGCTTGAGCACTGCGGTGCAGGCTTCTTCCAGCGTGACGGCATTGTTCGGACGGAAGCTGCCGTCGGTGTAGCCATTCATCCAGCCCTGCTGCACGGCGATGCGGACATAGGGCGCCCATGCCGAGGAGCCGGGCAGGTCGGTGTAGAGGGTCCCCACTGCCCCCTGGGAAGAGACGCTCTCCCGGTAGGTAGAGTAAGAGGTCAGCATTCTGGCAAATGCGCCGCGGGTCACGGCTGCATCCAGTGCGCCGGACTGCTCGGAATCCATGGCACCCAGCGTGATGGCAAACTGGACGGCGGTGTTGTTGCCCGCAGCCGATGCCGGCATCACCAGCATCGACACCGCGATGCTGACCGCCAGCAGAAATGCGAGAAGACGTTTTTTCATTGTGATCTCCTTATAAAAAATGTTAAACCTCTCAGTCTCGCTTCGCTCGACAAGGCCGGGTTGCGGCACCCAGCATCCGCTGCGCATTGCGCGCGTCTTGCTGGCCGCTGCCCCAGCAACGACTCCCTGTTTCCGCCACTGGCGGCGGTCGTCGTTGTTGCCCCTACCGAGGGGAGCCTCTGGCGAAGAGAGAAAGCTTTCCGTACTGCCAAGGCCTCCCCTCGTCAGGGGAGGTGGCTGCGCCAAAGGCACAGACGGAGAGGTTAATCATATCTCAACGCGTCAATGGGGTTGAGCCGCGCGGCGCGTTTTGCGGGCAGATAGCCGAACAGCACACCGATGAACACCGAGATGCCGAAGGCCGCCGCGATGGAGTTGAAGGACGGGCTGACCGTGACGTTCATGCCGTTGGTGAACATGGGAAGCACCTGATTGGCGATGGCCGACACGATATAGCCAAGGACGATGCCCAGCGTGCCGCCGAGGGCCGAAGTGGTAGCCGCCTCGGTGACGAACTGGGCCAGGATGGTCCTTTCCTTCGCGCCCATTGCCTTGCGGATGCCGATCTCGCGGGTGCGCTCGGTGACGGACACCAGCATGATGTTCATGATGCCGATGCCGCCCACCAGCAGCGAGATGCTGGCGATGCCGGTGAGGATGACGATGACCATGTTGATCATCTTGTTCATCTCTTCCAGCCACTCGCTGGCGCTGTAGACGTAGTAAGCACTGTCGCTCTTGAAGATGTCATACAGTCCCTGCTCCACCGCAGCCTTGGCCTCGTTGGCCTGGCTCTCGTCCACCATGATGGCGGAGTAGGAGTCCGGCGAGCTTTTATTGGAAAGGCGCATGGCTGTGGTGTAGGGCAGGTAGACGCTGTCGTCGTCGCTGCCCTCCTGCTGGTCGGGGTTGGAGATCTTGGCCTTCAGCACGCCCACGATGCGGAACTTATAGGGGCCAAGCTTGATGGTCTGGCCCACCGCATTTCCGCCGTAGGCCGTGCGGTTGATGTAATCGCCGATGACGCAGATCTGCTTGTTGTCTGCGATGTCCATATACTGGATGTTCCGGCCCTTGGCGAGGGTGTAGCCCTTCGACTTGATGTAGTTCTCATCCACGCCGTACATCCCGCTGTAGCGGTAGGTCGTAGTCCCCACCTTGGGGGTGTTGTCGCTGAAATCCAGCTGCGGCGAGACGGAGGAAAGCAGTTTGGGGTTCTTTTTGACGATGTCGTACAAATCATTCACCGTCGCGGTGCGGGAACCATAGCCCCATATCTGGACGGAGAGGGTGTTGGTGCCCATTGCGGAAAAGCTGTCCCGCATGCTTCTGGTCATGCCGTTGCCCAGACCGACGATGACGATGACCGCCATGACGCCGATGATGATGCCCAGCATGGTCAGAAACGTGCGCAGCTTATTGCTCCAGACGTTCTGCAGTGCCTGGCGGAAAGTCTCTAATACCATTATTTTGCTTCCTCCTGTGCCGCTTCGTCGGACAGAGCGGGCTGCACGACAGCCTCAGGCGCGTGGGCATCGCCGTCGTACACCACCTGACCGTCCTCCAGACGGATGATACGCTCCGCCTGCACGGCGATGGAATTGTCGTGGGTGATGAGCACCACGGTATGGCCCTCTCTGTGGAGCTGCTGAAGCATCCCGATGACCTCGCGGCCGGTGTGGGAGTCCAGAGCGCCGGTGGGCTCGTCGGCGAGGATGACCGCCGGGTTGCGCACCAGAGCCCGCGCGATGGAAACGCGCTGCTGCTGGCCGCCGGAAAGCTGGTTTGGCAGGTTCTTGAGCTTGTCGCCCAGACCCACCTTTTCCAGCACATCCCTGGCCAGCTTGTGGCGCTCGGCGCGGGAGATGTTGGCGTAGACCAGCGGCACCTCCACGTTTTCCAGAAGGTTCAGCCGGGGCAGAAGGTTATACTGCTGGAAGATGAAGCCCAGCATCTCGTTGCGCACATCCGCCAGCTCGTCCCGGTTCATCCTGCCCACATCCCGGCCATTGAGCCGGTAGACGCCGTGGGTGGGGACGTCCAGACAGCCGATGATGTTCATGCAGGTAGACTTGCCCGAACCGGACTGACCCACGATGGCCACGAACTCCCCCTTCTCGATCTTCATCGTGATGTGGTCGGCGGCCTTTACCAGCGTATCGCCCATCTGATAATACTTGCACACCTGCTCAAATTCGATCAGAGCGCTCATGGGGCACCTCCTTACCAGATACTGTCGCTGTTACTGTCACTGTAATAGTCATCCGACACAGAGCTGGTGTCGTAGGCCACCGTGTCGTCCTCCTGCAGGCCGCTCTTGATCTCGGTGTAGCTGTCGTCGCTGACGCCGGTCTCGACCTTGACGTAGACATAGCCCTCCGGTGCGTCCATGTCTTCCACCGCATTGGCTGCGCTGGGAGACTTCTTGCTCACCAGCACATAGCCGCCGCGGATAACGGCAGCGTTCGGCACGACGAGGGCGTTGTTGGCCTCGGCCACGACGATCTCAGCGTTGGCGTTCATGCCGGGGCGCAGGCCGTCGGTGTCATCGATGCGGATGGTGATGGGGTAAGTCGTGGTGCCGCCGCTGGAGCTGCCCTTCATGGACACACGGGTGACTGTGCCGACATAGGTCTTGTCCGCCACAGCGTCAGCGGTGATCTGGACCTTCTGGCCCACGGACAATGCGCCGATCTGCAGCTCATCCACATTGATGACCATCTCCAGATAGCTCAGGTCGTAGATGACGCAGAGGGTGCTGCCGGAGGTCAGGGCGTCGCCCTGCTTGGCGTCCTTCTCAATGATGGTGCCGCTGATGGGCGAGGTGATGGTGTAGTTGGACATATTGTCCTGCTGGTTCTGCATCGAGATCTCGGCGCTGCGCAGGGACTCGGAAGCAGACTGGATGGATTCGGTCAGATCGTCGCCGGTCAGCTCGATGAGGATGTCGCCCTTGGAGACCGCGTCGCCCTCCTGCACATTGATGGCGGAAACGGTGCCGCCGGCCTGAGCGGTCAGGGTGCGCTCTGCCTGATAGGCAAAGGTGGCGGAGGCGATGGAGCTGACGCCGTTGACGCTGGCGGTAGCGGCCTGAGCGGTGGTCAGACCGCCGGCATTGTTGACCCGGATGGTGACGGTGCGCACCAGCAGGTTGCCGGTGCTCAGCTCGTCGGTGCCGGTGATGGCGGTGATGGTGCCTTTCAGCGTCTCAAAGGTGCCGTCCAGCATCACGTCGGCGCTCTGGCCCACCGAGAAGTTGGCGGCGTCGGCTGCCGGGAACAGCAGGTTCAGCAGCATCTTGGAGCTGTCGCGGATGACCGCCACCTCCTGGCCGCTGGTCACTTGGTCGCCCTTTGCGACCTTGAGACTGCTGACCGTGCCGTCCACCTCTGCCCGGACATACTGGAGGTCTACGGTCTTGTCGTAGCTGCGCTGGGCCTGCTGCAGGGCGATGCTGGCCTTTTCCAGATTGGTGGAGGCGTCCGAGCTGTCGATGGTGTAGAGCACATCGCCCTCTTCCACCTTATCGCCCTCTTCAAAGCCGCCGGTGAGGATCTTGCCGTCCACCAGAGACTTGACGGTATATGTATTGGCCGGGTTCAGCGTGCCGGTGCCGCTCAGGGAGTTGGAGACATCCTGACGGATGGGCGTCGTCTCGGCGTAGGTCACATCGCGGCTGGCAGCTTTATTCCCGCCGCCGCTTATAAGAAAGACAGCGCCCGCTGCCGCCGCGACGACCACCGGCACGAGCCATTTCCCGTTCTTTTTGGCGAATGCAGACGCGCCGGACTTGGCTTCTGCGGTTTCAGCAGCCTCAGCGGACGCATCCTTTTTCTTTTTCCAGATCATGCTTTTCCTCCTATGGTATGCAAAAGGGCAGCGTGACCCTTTTGCACGAAAAATCCGTTATTGGTAGTGTATCGCATTTTTCTGAAATACACAAGCGTCCAAATTTCATTTCACCCTTTATTTACAAAATTATTTCCGGTTTTTATGCAAAAAAGACACCCGCAGTGTCCTTTGCAGAACATTGCGGGTGTCTCGGATGATCTTGTCAGGATGCGGCTTCGGCCTCGCTCAGCGGAGCCAGCTTCACATACACCCCGGCAGGGACGCAGGCCGCCCATGCACCTTCCTCGCTCAGCCGGCCGAACTGCTCACAGACATGGTCCGGGCATTGGCTGTCCTGAAACGAGATGGTGCCGTCTTTTACCTGTAAATGAACGACATAGCTGCCCACATCGTACAGGTAATCGTAATCCTTTTCCAGCGGCAGCACCTCGGTGATGCCGCCGCCGAAGTCCACGACTGCTGCCAGCGGTTCCGCCTTGCTGCGCGGACGCAGCAGAAAGACCAGCAGGGCAGCTGCCGTCAGGATGACGGCCGCGAAGAGGAGGTTCGCCTTCCAGCTCAGGCGTTTTGCGCCTTTTGCCGGTTGAGGCTGCTTGCGGGTGCTCATGCGGCGTAGTCGCTGGCAGCAGCACCGGCAATGCGGCCAAAGACGGTGAAGTCAGCAACAGCGTTGCCGCCCAGACGGTTTGCACCGTGGACGCCGCCAGTCACCTCACCTGCTGCGAACAGGCCGGGGATGACCTCGCCCTTCTCGTTCAGCACCTCGGTGTTGGCGTTGATCTTCAGGCCGCCCATGGTGTGATGGACACCGGCGGTGACCTTCACAGCGTAGTAGGGAGCGGTGTTCAGGGGGTTGGCGAAGCTGGTACGGCCGAAGTCGGGGTCATTCTTGGCCTCAACGTAGCCATTCCACTTCTCCATGGTCTCTGCGAAGGCAGCGGCATCGACGCCCATAGCCTTGCCCAGCTCCTCGTAGGTAGCGCCGGTGACGGTGTAGCCCTTCTTGATGTAGCCCTGGATGACGCTGGAAGCATCGGCCATGGCCTGATCGACGACCAGCCAGCTGTAGCTGCCGGTCTGGGCGATCTCAGCGGCGGAGACGACGTCGCGGGTGCCGACCTCGTCGATGAAGCGCTTGCCTTCCTCGTTGATGAGGATAGCGCCGTCGCCGCGCAGGCCCTCGGTGATGAGGGCAGCGGTGTTGGCCTCAACGGTGGGGTGGATCTGGATCTGGTCCATGTCCACGGTAGCAGCGCCGATGGCCTGTGCCATCTCGATGCCCTGGCCCTGGATGCCGGGGGCGTTGGTGGTCATGAAGCCCTTCAGCTCGGGCTTGTACTTGACGACCATGTCGAGGTTTGCGCCGAAGCCGCCGGTAGCCAGAACGACTGCCTTGGCGTTGACGGTGACGGTCTCACCGGAAGCACCGGTGGCCTTGACGCCCACGGCAGCGCCGTTGGCATCGGTCAGGATCTCGTTGGCGGTGGTGTCCAGCATCATCTTGACGCCGGCCTTCTCGCAGTTTTCCTGCAGCAGGGGGATCATGTAGGAGCCGACGGAAACGGTCTTGCCCTCTGCGTTCACAGGGCGATGGATGCGCTTGACGGATGCACCGCCGAAGCTGGAGACGTTGTGCAGGGTGATGCCGTGCTCGTCCAGCCAGTCGATGGCGTCAGCGGAGTTTGCGCACAGGGTCTCGACCAGCTCGGGGTCGTTGATGCCCTTGCCGCCGATCATGGTATCCAGCTCCATCAGCTCGACAGAGTCGAAGTAGCCGGTGGGGTTGGCCTGATAGGCAGCCCACTGCTCAGAGACGGTCTTTGCCAGAGCGGTGATGGTCTCGTTGTCGGCGTACTTCTCGGCAGCAGTCTTCAGGGTCTTCTCGACACCGGCAGACTCGCCGAACTCGTTCTCATCCTGATAGACGGTCTTAGCGGCGTTCATGCCGCCGGTAGCGCGGACGGAGTTGCCGCCCACCATGGACTGGCTCTCGAGGACGACGACGCTCTTGCCCTCAGCGGCAGCGGTGATGGCAGCAGTCATGCCTGCGCCGCCCGCACCGACGACGACGACATCTGCGTCAACGGTGGAGTCCTCGGCGGTAGCGTCGTTCTCCACAGCGGTCTTGTAGTCATCGGGGTTCAGGCCGGCAGCGGTCAGGGCAGCTGCAGCAGCCTCCTTGATGGCGGTAGAGGTGGCGGTAGCGCCGGACACGCCGTCCACGGCGATGCTGCCGCTCTCGGCGATCTTGCCGGGCATCTGGGCGATGGCCTCAGAGCCGACGCCCTGGGTCTCGTCCTTGCCCTCGGCGGTGCAGCCGGTGATGGCGCCGTCGGTCAGGGTCAGGGTGACGGAAACGTCGCCGCCGAAGCCCTTGGCAGTGCCGGTGAAGTCACCGGACACGCCCGCGTCAGAACTGGTAGAGGCAGACTTGGCACCGCAGCCGTAGCCAAACAGGCTGACCGCGATGACCGCCGCCATAGCCAGTGCAGACACGCTCTTCTTGATCTGAGCTTTCTTCATGTTTTTCCTTTCTTGCTTGCTTCGTGGTTTGTGGTTGCGAACATCTATCAGCATAAAAAGGGGGCTGCCCTTTTACAAGCAGCCCCCTCTGCCGAACTTGGGAAAAGGATTTAGGCGTTGGCCTGTGCAGCAGCGACAGCGCAGGCGACCGTAGCGCCGACCATCGGGTTGTTGCCCATGCCTATGAGGCCCATCATCTCGACGTGTGCAGGCACAGAAGAGGAACCTGCAAACTGAGCATCGCCGTGGACGCGGCCCAGAGAGTCGGTCAGGCCGTAGCTGGCGGGGCCGGCTGCGACGTTATCGGGGTGCAGGGTACGGCCCGTGCCGCCGCCGGAAGCGACGGAGAAGTACTTCTTGCCGTTCTCGATGGCCCACTTCTTATAGGTGCCGGCGACCAGGTGCTGGAAGCGGACGGGGTTGGTGGAGTTGCCGGTGATGGAGCACTGGACGTCCTCCTTCTTCATGATGGCAACGCCCTCCATGACGTCGTTGGCGCCGTAGCACTTGACCGCTGCGCGCTCGCCCTCGGAGAAGGGGATCTCCTTGACGACGGTCAGGGTCTGGGTGGGGATGTCGTACTCGGTCTGCACATAGGTGAAGCCGTTGATACGGGAGATGATGTAAGCGGCGTCCTTGCCCAGGCCGTTCAGGATGACGCGCAGGGGGGTCTTGCGGACCTTGTTTGCGGTGCGGGCGATGCCGATGGCACCCTCAGCAGCGGCGAAGGACTCGTGGCCTGCCAGGAAAGCGAAGCAGGTGGTGTCCTCGCTCAGCAGACGAGCGCCCAGATTGCCGTGGCCCAGACCGACCTGACGCTGCTCAGCGACAGAACCGGGGATGGTGAAAGCTTCCAGACCTTCGCCGATGGCGGCTGCGCACTCGGCAGCATCGGTCAGGCCGCGCTTGACGGCGATGGCGGTACCCAGGGTGTAAGCCCAGACAGCGTTATCAAAGCAGATGGGCTGCACACCGCGGACGATCTTGTCGCAGTCGATGCCCTTAGCGAGGAGCATCTCGTTGCAGGCGTCCAGAGATTCGAGGCCGTTGGCCTTCAGGCATGCCTCGATTTTCGGCATGCGGCGATCCATAGATTCAAAAGTTGCCATGAGTTGTTCCTCCTCTCTTATTCCTCACGCGGGTCGATGTACTTGACAGCGCCTGCTTCCTTGCTGAAGCGGCCGTAAGTACCCACGTTCTTCTCGTAAGCCTCGTTGGGGGTCTTGCCGTGACGGATGTCCTCCATCATCTTGCCCAGCTTGACGAACTGATAGCCGATGACCTCGCCGTTGGCATCCACAGCCAGCTTGTTGATGTAGCCCTCGGTCAGCTCCAGATAACGGACGCCCTTCTCCTTGGTGGAGAAGATGGTGCCGGTCATGGAGCGCAGGCCCTTGCCCAGGTCATCCAGACCTGCGCCGATGGGCAGACCGTCCTCAGAGAAAGCGGTCTGGCTGCGGCCGTAGACGATCTGCAGGAACAGCTCGCGCATCGCCACGTTGATGGCGTCGCAGACGAGGTCGGTGTTCAGAGCTTCCAGAATGGTCTTGCCGGGCAGGATCTCGCCTGCCATAGCAGCGGAGTGGGTCATGCCGGAGCAGCCGATGGTCTCCACCAGAGCCTCCTCGATGACGCCGTTCTTGATGTTCAGAGACAGCTTGCAGGTACCCTGCTGAGGTGCGCACCAGCCCACACCATGGGTGTAGCCGCTGATGTCCTTGACCTCATAGGCCTTGACCCATGCGCCCTCTTCGGGGATGGGGGCCGGACCATGCTTAGGACCTTTGGTGATCGGGCACATATTCTGTACTTGCTGCGAATAGGTCATAATCATACTCTCCTTTTGACAAATTGATGCCGTGCGGCAGAGGCTTCTCTCCCCTGCCGCCTTGCATTGACCGGGCTGCGCCGCTCTCTTTTCAGCGCCTCTCCCGGTACTACCACGCACAGTTTTATTATAGAGGACGTTGGCCCAATTTGCAAGTCATTTCTGACAAATTTATCGCAATCTTTTTGTCATTTTCGTTTTTCTGCGCAGGAGCGCAACTTCTCAATTCGGCTTTTTCTGCGGCTCCCGCCGCACCGGCGTGACGGCCCAGATGCAGGCGAAGCCCGCCGCCGCGCCCGCGATGGCGAGGATGTGCCGCCCCTGCTCGAATCCCCAGAAATCAGCGATGCAGGGGAACAAAAGGCTTCCCACGCTCTGGCCCAGCGCCAGAAAGCCGTAGTTCACCCCGGCGTGGGGCAGGCCGAACAGATCGGTGGAGAGGGCGGGCAGCACCGCCGCCAGCGCCGAGTAGCAGAACGTCAGCCCCGCATACACCGCCACGACGGCCCATCCCCGGGCGAACAGGAACGCCGCCGAAAGCCCCAGCGACACGCCGAAGAGGATGAGGTCGGTGGGGCGGCGGCCGATCTTGTCGCTGAGCAGGGGCATCAGCAGCCGCCCGGCCGCACTGCCCACGCTGCCCAGCACCACGGCCCAGAGGGCGGCGCTCTCGTCCAGCCCCCGCTCCATCCCAAGCTTCAGGATGATGGGGCTGAACAGCAGCACCGCCGGGGTGGAAAAGCAGACCGCTCCGGCGCAGAGCCAGTACTGCCGCGTGCCAAGCATCTGCCGGGGCGAGAGGTCGAGGGGCGGCGCGGCCTTGGCCTTTCCCTGCCGGCTGGGCTGAGGCTTTTCGGGCGGCGGGTCGGTCAGCAATGCACTGCCCGCGAGGCAGACCGGCAGGGTCAGCGCACCCAGCGCCCAGAACGCGCCCCGGATGCCCTGCACCGGCCCGAAGCCCCGCAGCGCCGTGCGGACAAAGACGGTCAGGAACGCTCCGCTCAACCCCACTGCGCCCCCGATGACGCCGGTGGCAAGGCCCTTCCGGCCCTTGTACCACTTCTGGGCGCAGGACTGGATGGACGGATAGAGGAAGGCCGTGCCGAGCCCCGCCGGGATGCTGAACACCCCGAAAAAAGCACTCCCCTTCTCTGCCGGGAGAGCCGCCGCCGCGAAGAATCCGCCGCAGAGCAGGCCCGTCCCCCACAAAGCCGCAAAGCGGGGACCGTGCTTATCCTGCAGAAAGCCGCCGATGACGCACCCGATGCCGAAAAATGCGATGAGCACCCCGAAGGCATAGCCTGCCCCCTGCTCGCTGAGGCTGTATTCCTCCATGACGGGTCTTTGGAACACGCCCCACGCGGCGGGCAGGCCTGTCAATACCTGGATGGCCGCGCCCGCCGCCAGGATGGCCCAGGGTCTTGTTTTCTGCATTTCGTGCATCACCTCAGAGAATAGTGTGTCCTTTTTGATTGACAAAAAGACGGTATCCTTTATAATTAAAAGCGTATCACAAAAATCATCTCTCCTGTTTCGCTGTCGTGTGCCCTGACCCCGGGGCACTTCCGTTTCCGGTTCAAGTGAGCTTGTGCGTCCCGCACAGGCCTTGCCGACACGCCAGTGGCTCCCCCTCTGGGGGAGCTGTCGCGTCAGCGACTGAGAGGGCTATACAGAAAGAGGACTCTATTATGAAAACTCAGGCCTTAAAAGGTATGCGCGACCTTCTGCCCAACGAGCAGACCCTGCGCGACTACATTCAGGGCAAAATTCTCGAGACTTACCGCGCATCCGGCTTCGAGCGCATCTCCACCCCCATGCTGGAGGATATGGAGAACCTCGACAAGTCCGACGGCGGCGACAACCTGAACCTCATCTTCAAGGTGCTCAAGCGCGGCGACAAGCTCACCGCCGCCCTGAGCTCCGGCGACCCGAAAGAGCTCTCCGATATGGGCCTGCGCTATGATCTGACCCTGCCCCTGAGCCGCTTCTACGCCGCCAACAAGGACAAGCTTCCCCACCCCTTCAAGGTCATCCAGACCGACCGCGTCTTCCGCGCCGAGCGCCCCCAGAAGGGCCGTCTGCGCGAGTTCGTCCAGTGCGACATCGACATTCTGGGCGACGAGAGCCCCAACGCCGAGGTCGAGCTCATCGACGTGACCACCCGCGCCCTGCTGGGCATCGGTTTCGACGGCTTCACCGTCAACATCAACGACCGCCGCATCCTCCGCGGGATGCTGGAGAGCATGGGCTTTGCCGCCGACACGCTGGATTCCGTCTGCATCACCTTCGACAAGATGGATAAGATCGGTGCCGACGGCGTGAAGGCCGAGCTTCTCGAGAAGCAGCTGCCCGAGAGCGCGGTCAACGCACTGGCCGACTTCATCGCCGCCGGCGAGGTGACGCTGGACGCCGTGGCTTCCCGCTGCGCAGACCCGGCCATCGCCGACGACCTCAAGTACGTCCTCGCTGCTGCCAACGCCATGGCCGCCGGCCGTTATCAGGTGGCCTACTGCCCCAGCCTCGTGCGCGGTCAGGGCTACTACACCGGCATGGTGTTTGAGATCACCTGCCCGCAGTTCAGCGGCGCAGTCGCCGGCGGCGGCCGCTATGACAACATGGTGGGCAAGTTCCTCGGCACTCAGGTGCCGGCAGTCGGCTTCTCCATCGGCTTCGAGCGCGTCTGCGGCATCCTGCTCGAGCAGGGTTATCAGATCCCCGGCGCAAAGCAGAAGATCGCACTGCTCTACGGCAAGGACGCCGACTTCACCGCCGTCCTGAGCAAGGCCGCTGCCCTGCGCGATGCCTACAACGTCACCGTCCTGCCTCAGGGCAAGAAGCTCGGCAAGCAGCTGGGCCAGCTGGAAGCAGCAGGCTTTGCCGGTGCCGCCTTCATGGACAAGGACGAGGTAAAGGTCTTTGCCGCTCAGTAAGGGCTGAACAAACCAAAAGCACTGCACTCCCCAAAAGCGGGCGGGTGCAGTGCTTTTTTGCGTTTATGGCTGCCGGGTCAGCCGGTTTTTTTGGCGTTGGGGTACACCCGCTCCATCCGGGCGTTGTCAAAATGCTCGTCGAGGAAGACGTCCAGCCGGTTCGCCGGGGCGAGGCCGCTGGTGCGGGCGTCGTAACGGGCCAGCGCCAGGGCCGAAAGCCCCATGTTCACGGCCATGAACACCGTCAGCACCACGGTCATCCAGGGCAGGATGTGCTTTTTCAGGTTTGTCATCAGCTTTGCGACGAGGGGGTAGCCGTACCGGATCCAGACCACCGCCGCGATGCCCCAGAAGAAGCAGTAGAGCAGGTTGACGCGGCCTCCCAGATTGAACTTGAAGCCGCTGTAGTCCCAGAAGATGACACCGAACAGCAGCTCACCCACGGCGCTGCAGATATACTCATACGCGCCGCCCATCACGAAGCCGAACAGGAAGATGGAGCGGTCGCTCCGCTCCTCGCTGCCCCGCAGCAGGACCGCCGCCATGACCAGCGCCAGCCCCCACACCACGCTGAAGGGTCCCCACACGAGGCTCGAGCGGCTCATCCAGACGCCCGCCGTCACCCGGCAGAACAGCGTCTCCACCACGTCGCCGAGGAAAGCCCCGATGACAAAGAGCCAGACGAGGTCGCCGAAGCTCAGCGCCTTTTCTTTCTGAGCAGCCGGCTCGGGCCGGACGATGGTCGGGTAAGCCCGCTGGATACGCTTTTCCACATGGGCGATGAGCCGCTGACGCAGCTTGTCCGAGTGCTTTTCCAGCTCGAGGTTGAGCTGTTCCAGCCTCGGATGGCTGGCGGCGTACCGGTTGACGGCCAGCGCTGCGCCCAGCTGGTCGAGGACGGCCAGCGTCATCGCCGCCCAGACGCCGATATGCAGCAGCCAGCCCGGCAGCAGGGCGCAGAGCCGCAGCAGCAGGACGTTGCCCCACAGCACGCTTGCCATGCCCAGCAGACCCCAGAGCACCGAGTACTGCAGGCAGACGTAGCCGTCCAGATTGAACTTTTTATCCGAGTAGTCCCACCAGCGGCGGCGGTGCATCCTCTCGAGCAGCTTGGCCGTCACCCACTCCACCACGGTGGCGTTGGCCGCACAGCCGAGGAAGAGGGCCACCGGCGTCGAGCGCAGGTCGGCAAAGCCCACCGCCATCAGCACAGCCGCCGTGCCGTACACGAAGCAGAACGGGCCGGACGCCACGCCGCGGTTGACGAAGGCGCGGCCCTTGATGGTCGCCACCACCGTCTCGGCTGCCCAGCCGAGGAACGAGTAGACCAGATAGAGGACGCAGAGGGTATAAAAATTCAGCTCCATTGCCTGTTTCCTTTCCCATATAAACGGTTATAGGGCTATTGTATGCAGTTTTGGACGCGTCAGCGCTGACGGAGAGCTCAGACTGCGGAGAACTTTCTCTGAGACCCGCGCGTTATCTGATAAAGTGGCATTTTTCTCACGCAGCATCGTCCAAAATTTCACTTTATCAAGGTGATAAACTGAGGCTTGCTGATAAAGTGGGTCACTTTATCAATCAGGGTCACTTTCTCAAATTGATAAAGTGACGTTTTATAATTATAGTACGTTATTTTTTGGTCACTTTATCACATGATCTACCTCAGTAGAGCGTATCACTTCATCAGCCCCATCGTCCAGGCCCGGACCAGCAGGCCCAGCAGGACGACGGCCAGCAGCACCACGGTGAGAGCGCGGCTCTGGGTGCGCTGACGCTTCTTGCGGCGGACCGTGGTCTGCATATTCTGGCGGCTGCGGCTGTTCCGGCCAGAGGTATTCCGGCTGCGGCCGGATGTCCCCTTCGAGGCCGTGCGGCTCCCGCCGCTCTGGCGCTTGCGGGATGTGCTGCCGCTTTTCTGGGACTTCTGACGGCGGGGCGCTTCGTCCTCAGCCTTCTTCTGAGGCTCGATGGTCTCCGACGCGCCGCAGCGGGACAGAAAGTCCTCCGCCATCCGGTAATACTTCTCGAGGTCGCCGGTAGTCAGGGCCGTTCCCTCATAGCCCGCTTCCAGCTCCTCCACGGCCTCGTTGAACCGGATCGCCGCCTGTGCGGCTGCGGTCCTGTCGGAGGCGTGGGCGGCCTCGTTGCGGGCCATCCGCACCGCGTTGCAGGCGCGGCGGGCCGCTGCCGGGTGGGGCGTACTGCCCAGCAGGTCCAGAGGCCGGGCGGCGTCCTTTTCCGGGTCCAGCAGGACCCGCATACAGAGGGTGGTATCCAGCTGCTGCCAGCCGGTGCGGCCATTCAGCTCCGGCAGGCGCTCGTAGTAGTCGGGGCTCTCCTTCTGGCGCTGGGCCAGATGCTTCAGCAGGGCGTCCACGCTGTGAGCGCCGGGCTTTTCCTCCCAGTGCCAGCGCAGCAGCTTCCGGCTGATGTCGTCGCAGGCCGCTTTGATCTCGAACGCGGCCTGCAGATATTCTTCTGACATAACAATTCTCCTAGTTTTCAGCTTCCTCTAAAAGCCTCTCCCTTTGGGAGAGGTGTCACCGCAGGTGACGGAGAGGGCAAGCCAGTCAGGGCAGAGTCACCAGCACTGCGATAAGCAGCCCCTCGGTCAGGGCGATGCTGTCGCTGCGCCCAAGCCTCCCGGCGAACATCCTTGCCCTCTCAGGCGCTCCGCGCCAGCTCTCCCAAAGGGAGAGCCTTTTCGCAAGCAAAACAGCGGAGGAAGCCTCTGCCTCCTCCGCCGTACATCCTATTTTACATCATGAACTGAGAATACACGAAGCCGCACAGGGCGATGCCCGCACACACGATGGCGGTGATGGGCGGCACCCAGCGGATGAGCGTCTCAGCGATGCTGTCGCGGGGGTCTTCCTCTTCGCAGTCGTCCTCCTCGTCCAGCGGCTTTGCCTGCAGGCGGGACGGCGCGGCGGCGGGAGTCGAGGGTACCACACGGGTGCCGTACTTCTCCACCTCTTCGTCCGGCGCAAAGGACTTGGCCGGGCGCACCGGCTCCGGCTGGCGGGGCAGGACGCGGGTAGCCTCCTGCTCCGGGGCGCGGGACACCACGCGGGTCGCGTCCATCTCAGCGGCAGGCGCATAGCCGGGCGCAGGCTCCGCCGCCCGGGGCGGGATGATACGGGTGGCTTCCTCCTGCGCCGCACCCACGATGCGGGTGGGCTCCTCAGCAGGCGCGGCGGGGCGCATCGGCTGGGCCGCAGGCTCCGGCTCGGGCTGGCGCACCGGGGCTTCCGGCTGCAGCAGGGTGTTCAGCGCGTTCTGCAAAAGGATGCGGTCGCTGCCGCACTCGGAGCAGTAGACGGTGTCCTCTTCCTTCGGGTGGAAGGCACCGCAGGCGCAGTACCAGCCGTTCTCGAAGACCTGGGGCATGAACTTCATGCCGGTGCGGTTCATCCGGGCTTCGAGGGCCTTCTGCATCTCGACGCTCAGGCGGCGGGGGGCCGGCAGGCGCACCCGCTTGATGCTCTCGAGGTGGACGACCTTCCTGCCGCTGTAGACATTGCGCAGGGTGACGTCCACGCTGGTGATGGCCTTCTGGGTGACAAAGACGGCATCGTCCATGCCGAAGCTCTCGCCGGGCTTTGCGGTAAGGTCACGGTACTCGAACTCGTCCTCACAGAGGATGACGCCGTCCACGCCCTTGCACTTGAAGTGGATCTCCAGTGCCGTCAGGGTCACGCGGGAAATGTTCTTAAAGGTCAGACAGACCGCGTGTTCGCCGCTGACTTCGCCCTTGAGCAGCTCCACGCAGACGAACTGCACCGGGCTGCCCGGGGTGTAATAGTTGGCCCGCGTCCGCGCGACCGGTTCAAAATTTTCCTCCACAACACTCTCCCCTTTCTCTTGGTTTACTGGTTGGCTTCGCCTTCATCCGGCGTTTCGGGAGCCGGGGCTTCCTGCGGGGCGGCATCCACTGCCTCAGCAGGTTCGGCAGGCTCCGCAGCCTCTGCGGTCTCGGCCTGTTCCACAGGCTGGACAGCGGGCTGAGCCTCGGCGGGCTTTGCGTCGGGGTCCTCACGCTGGGGCAGGGTCTCGCCTGCCATCACGGCGTTGAACTCCTTCTCGTTCAGCTTCTCGCGCTCCATCAGGGCCTGTGCCAGCGCATGGAGCTGGTCGATATGCTCCGTCAGGGTGCGGCGGCAGGTCTCGTAGGCCTCGTCGATGATGTCCCGCATCTCGCTGTCGATCTCAGCAGCGGTGGTCTCGCTGTAGCCCTTGCCCTGACCGAGGTCGCGGCCCAGGAAGGTCTCCTCCTGAGAGGTGCCGTAGACCACAGGGCCAAGGCGCTCGGAGAAGCCGTACTTGGTGATCATCTGGCGGGCGATGTTCGTCGCCTGCTGCAGGTCGTTGGACGCACCAGTGGAGATGTCGTCCAGGATAAGCTGCTCGGCTACGCGGCCGCCCAGACTGGACACGATGTCCTCGAACATCTCGCCCTTGGTGACGTAGCTGCGGTCTTTCTCGGGCAGATACATGGTGTAGCCGCCGGCCTGACCGCGGGGGATGATGGTGATCTCATGCACACGGGGGTGGTGCTTGCAGTAGAAGCCCGCCACGGCGTGGCCCGCCTCGTGGTAGGCGGTGAGCTTTTTCTCTTCGGGGGTGACGACCCGGCTCTTCTTCTCGGGGCCGGCCATGACCTTCATGGAAGCCTCTTCGATGTCCTCCATCGTAATGGCCTTGCGGCTGCGGCGGGCAGCCAGCAGAGCGGCCTCGTTGACGAGGTTCTCGAGGTCAGCGCCCGCAAAGCCTGCGGTGCGCTGTGCGATGACCTTGAGGGAGACATCCGGGGCGAGGGGCTTGTTCTTGGTGTGGACCTTCAGGATCTCCTCGCGGCCCTTGACGTCGGGCAGGCCGACGTAGACCTGACGGTCGAAGCGGCCCGGGCGGAGCAGGGCCTTATCGAGGATGTCGGCACGGTTGGTGGCCGCCATGACGATGACGCCGTCGTTGGCCTCGAAGCCGTCCATCTCGACCAGCAGCTGGTTCAGGGTCTGCTCGCGCTCGTCGTGACCGCCGCCGAGACCGGCACCGCGCTGACGGCCCACAGCATCGATCTCATCAATGAAGATGATGCAGGGCATGGTCTTTTTTGCCTTGTCGAAGAGGTCGCGCACACGGGATGCGCCGACGCCGACGTACATCTCGACGAAGTCAGAGCCGGAGATGGAGTAGAACGGCACACCGGCCTCACCGGCGCAGGCGCGGGCCAGCAGGGTCTTGCCGGTACCCGGAGGGCCGACGAGCAGCACGCCGTGCGGGATGCGTGCGCCCAGAGAGTTGAACTTGTCAGGGCTCTTGAGGAACTCCACGACCTCTTTCAGCTCTTCCTTCTCTTCGTCTTCACCTGCCACATCGGCAAAGGTGGCGGTCTTCTTGTTCTCGTGCTCGTCCTTGACCTTGGCTTTGCCGACATTCATGATGCCGCCGCCACCGCCGACGCCGCCCCGCATCATCGAGAACAGCAAAAAGCCGGTGCAGCCCAGCATCCCCAGATAGAAGATGATCTCCATCCAGGGGATGGTCTCCTTGAGGGAGGTGTAGTCGTAGGTCATGGGCGCGTCGGGGTTCGCCGCGTCGTAGGACTCGATATACTTGTCCACGTTCTCGATGAAAACGTAGGCGTAGGGCAGCTTATAGCGGACGGTGACGGTGCCGTCGTCCTCCTGCACTGCGCCGGTGGACTCCGACGAGGAGGAGAACATCCCGCTCAGCAGACCGCCGGTAGACTGCACCGTGCTCTGGGTGGAGGAGACGTCCGGCAGGGGCAGGTCGCCTTCCTTCAGGTTCAGGGTGATGACGCTGGTGTTGCGGTCCAGCGTGAAGGACGTGACCTGATTGTGCTCAAAGTAATGGACGACGGTGGAGTAGCTCATGGTCGAGCCGCCGGTGCTGCCCGACCCGCTGCCCGTCACCGACCAGACCATCAGCACAGCGGCCAGCGCCAGTGCGAGGATGAGCGGATTGATACGAGGTCTCTTCGATTGCAAAAGGATCAACTCCAGTTCTGGTTTTATTTCTTACTTTTCGTAGACGCTGGGTTTGAGTACGCCGATGTAGGGCAGGTTGCGGTACTTCTCGTCGTAGTCGAGGCCGTAGCCCACCACGAACTCGTCCGGCACCGCGAAGCCCTCGTAGTCCGGGGCGATGTCGGCCTTGCGGCGGCTGGGCTTGTCGAGGATGGTGCAGATCTTCACCGAGTTCGGGTTGCGCATCTTGAGCATCGGCACGAGGTTCGACAGGGTGATGCCGGTGTCGAGGATGTCCTCCACGATGAGCACGTCCCTGCCGGAGAGGTCGCCGTCCAGGTCCTTGATGATCTTGACGAGGCCGGTGCTGGTGGTGTTGCCGCCGCCGTAGCTGGACACCACCATGAAGTCGATGCTGCACGGGATGCTCACGGCGCGCATCAGGTCGGCCATAAAGACCACCGAGCCCTTGAGGATGGAGACGAGGACGAGGTTTTTGCCCTCATAGTCTTTGCTGATCTGAGCGCCCAGCTCAGCCACCTTCGCTTTCAGCTCCTCTTCCGAAACGAGGACCTTCAAAATATCGTCATGCATGCTCATGATTCGATTCCTCCAAAATTTTCTAGTTCCACCTGCAGCAGCTGCCCGGTGTCCGGCCCGGGGGCCAGCCCATCGGCAAAGCCCTCTCCGCAGACCCACAGCACCTGTCTGCCTGCCGCCAGCAGCGGCAGCGTGTCCCGTTCCCGGGGCGGGATGCCCGCCTCGTTCATCCATTTGCGCAGCTCCCGGTCTACCCCCCGCCCGGCCGGACGAAAGCGGTCGCCGGGCTGACGGCAGCGCAGCCGCAGAACAGGACATATCGAGTTTATTTTAGCATAATCTGCCTGATTTTTTAAGTCTTTTTTATGAACACCCTGTGTTTTTTCTTCAAAACAGGCCGAGACCACCCGGATATGCAGCGTTCTGCCGCCGGGCAGCGGATAATCGCCGCCCTCCGGCAGGGATACTTCAAATTTCGGACCGTCCGCTTTTTCGCCCTGCCGGCGGGTGTTTTTATCGGCTTCCTCCCGCCAGAGCACGCCGTCCCGGGCGCAGAAGCGGACGGCGTCGGTGAGCTGCACCGCGCCGCTGCCCTTTTCCACAAGGTCGGCCAGCAGGCGGATATATTTTTCCTCCGCGTCCCGCACCGGCTCCACAAGGCTGTGGAGGGCCATGTCGAGGATGAGCGGGTCGGCCTGCCGCAAAGGCTCTGACAGCCACACGGGCTGGCCGCTGCGCAGGGCGTATCCTGCCCCGCCGGGCAGGCTTTCTGCGTCCGCTGCCCGGGCCGAAGCCAGCAGCGCATCCGCCTGCCGGGCGAAGTATTCGTCCGCCTTGGCGGCTTTCTCACAGAAGCGGGCCAGATTGCACTCGGCGGCTCTGTTGACCCCGCAGAGGGCGGGCAGTGCGCCGTGGCGCAGACGGTTGCGGGCGTAGTCGTCGGCGTCGTTGGTCTCGTCGGTGACCCAGCGTTCGCCGCAGGCGCGGCAGACGGCCTCGGTGTCGGCCCTCGTCAGGCAGAGCAGAGGCCGCAGATAGCCCGGGCGGCTGGGCCGGATGCCCGCCGCGCCGTGGAGGCCGGTGCCTCTGGCCAGCCGGAACAGCAGCGTCTCGGCCTGGTCACTCCCAGTATGGGCAGTTGCGACGGCATCTATCCCGTCGGCCAGCACCCGCTCAAAGCAGGCATACCGCAGGCGGCGCGCCCAGTCCTCCCCCGCCCGGGGCTTTCCTGCCTCGGCTTCCAGCTCAGCGGCATGGAACACCCGCAGCGGCAGGCCCAGCCGGGCGCAGACCTCCCGGACGAAGGCTTCGTCCCGGTCCGCCGTCTCCCCCCGCAGGCCGTGGTTGACGTGGCAGACCGTGAGGGCGATGCCCCTTTCCCCGGCCAGCGGGCGGATGAGGCAGAGCAGGGCCATGCTGTCGGCCCCGCCCGAAACAGCCAGCGCGAGATGCCTTTTGCCGTCCAGCAGCTTTTCCCGGGCGCAGAAGCCGCGCACCGTCTGTAAGATCTCTTCGTAGTTCATCAGCGTTTGAAGTCCACATCCATAAAGCGGGTGTGGGCGCCGTCCCAGCCCAGCGGCACCGTGCTGGTCTCGCCGTGACGGTTCTTTGCCACGATGCACTCGGCGGTGTCGGCGTCCACCTCCGCGCCGTCGGGGTTCTGGCTGGCGTAGTAGGAGTCGCGGTACAGGAAGAGGACGCAGTCGGCGTCCTGCTCGATGGAGCCGGAGTCGCGCAGGTCGGACAGCTGGGGGCGATGGCTGGAATTGTTGCCCTGCTTTTCCACCGCACGGGACAGCTGGCTCAGAGCGATGATGGGCACGTTCATCTCTTTGGCCATGATCTTGAGGTTTCGGGTGATGGAGCTGATCTCCTGCACGCGGTTCTCGCTGCGCTGGCCGCTGGTCATCAGCTGCAGATAGTCGATAACGATGAGGCCCACGTTGGGGCGGGTGGGGTCCTGATTGACCCGGCGGATCTTCGCCTTCATCTCGGTGATGGTGATGCCCGAGGTGTCGTCCATATAAATCGGTGCGTCGTGGAGTTTTTCAGTGGCGAGGGCCAGATACTCCCAGTCCTCGGCCCGGAGCGCACCGGTGCGGAACGCCTGACTGTCGATGCCCGCTTCAGCGGAGAGGATGCGGTTGGTCAGCTGCTCCTTCGTCATTTCGAGGCTGAAGATGGCCACCGGCACCTTCTGCTGCATGGCCACGCGGGTAGCGATGTTCAGCGCGAAACTGGTCTTGCCCATACCGGGGCGGGCAGCGAGGATGATGAGGTCGCCGCGGCCAAGGCCGGTGAGGACGGTGTCCAGCAGCCGGAAGCCGGTGGGGATGCCCTTATACTTGTCGGCGTCGGGGCCGCTGATCTTTTGCAGATTTGTCAGCGTCTCCACCATGCTGGAAGAAAGGGGCGTCAGGGCGCTGGAATCGCGGCCGGAGCGGATCTCATAGATGCGCTGCTCGGCGTTTTCCAGCAGCAGGTCGGCGTCGGGCTCGTCGCCCGCGTCCTGCAAAATGTCCTTTGCGACACCCATCAGCTGGCGCACCAGATACTTTTCCTGCACGATCTGCGCATACGCCTTGACGTTGGAGATGCTGGGGACCGTCTCGGCGAGGCCGGTCAGGTAGACTTTCGCCTCGTCGGCGCTGGGGAACACCCCGTCCGAGATGACGGCATCCAGCAGGGTGACGAAGTCGATGGTCTGGTCGCTGGTGAAAAGGCGCAGCATCTCGGAGTAGATCTGAGCGTTCTGCCGGGTGTAGAACATCTCGGGCCGGATGATCTCGACGAGGTCGGTCAGGGTCTCGGGTTTCAGCAGCACCGCGCCCAGCACGCTCTGCTCTGCCTGCATATTGTAGGGCAGGTTGATGCCCACGCTCTCGAGGTTGAGTTCGTTATAATGTCGTTCGTTCGGCATGGTCGTTATCCTTCTGCTTTATTTATATAAATGCCGTAAAGCCAAAAAGCGCCCCCTGCCGAGAGGGGGCGCAGATAGCGGTCAAATCAGGCCTGCTCCACTTCTACCTGGACCTTGAAGGAAGCCACGACACCGACATGGAGGCGGACTTTGCCGTTGAAGACGCCCGCGTCCTTGATGTCCTTGGTCTCCAGCTCGATCTTCTTCTTGTCGATGGGAGAACCGGCCAGCTGGGCCAGAGCCTCAGCGACTTCCTTGCTGGTGACCTTGCCGTGCAGACGGCCGGAGGCACCGCCCTTGGCCTTGATGACCACGGTCTTGCCCTCGAGCTTCGCGGCCACAGCCTGAGCGGCGGCCACGTTCTCAGCCTCGTGGAAGTCGGCAGCGGCCTCCTTGCCCCGTGCGATATTCACCGCGCTGGCGTCGGCCACAGCGGCCAGCTTGCGCGGGAACAGAAAGTTGCGGGCGTAGCCGTCGGAGACCTCGTGGATCTCGTCCTTCTTGCCGATGCCCTTGACGTCCTGCTTCAGAATCACTTTCATGATAGTATCCCTCACTTCTCACCGGGAAACCGGTGGATTTCTATGGTTAGTATACAGCAATCGGGCTGTTACGTCAACGCTCAGGAACGAAACCTCTCCGTCACGCCTAACGGCGTGCCACCTCCCCTATCGAGGGGAGGCTTTGGCATTTCGGAAGGATTTCCCTCTTCGCCAGAGGCTCCCCTCGGTAGGGGAGCTGTCTGCGAAGCAGACTGAGAGGTTTTCCCCTCTTACGCCAGCTCCCTGCCCACGACGTCCAGCGCCGCCTCGATGACCTTATCCATATCGTAGTACTTGTACTCGCCCAGACGTCCGCCGAAGATGACCCCCGGCTCGGCGTCGGCCAGCTTCCTGTACTCGGCGTAGAGCGCGCCGTTCTTCTCGTCGTTCACCGGGTAGTAGGGCTCATCGCCGGGCTTCCACTCGGCGCTGTACTCACGGCTGATGACGGTCTTGGGCTGGGTGCCGAACTCAAAGTGCTTGTGCTCGATGATGCGGGTGTAGGGCGTCTCGGCGTCGGTGTAGTTGACGACGGCGTTGCCCTGATAGTTGTCGGTGTCCAGCGTCTCGGTCTCAAAGCGGACGCTGCGGTACTGCAATGCGCCCAGCTTGTAGCCGAAGTAGGCGTCCACCGGGCCGGTGTAGACGACCTTATCGGCCAGCTTGTCCAGCTCTGCCTTCCCGGCCAGATAGTCCACGCCCAGGTGCACTTCCACACCGTCCAGCATCTTTTCCACCATGGCGGTGTAGCCGCCGCCCGGGATGCCCTGATACAGGGCGTTGAAGTAGTTGTCGTCGTAGGTAAAACGGACGGGCAGGCGCTTGATGATGAAAGCGGGCAGCTCGGTGCAGGGGCGGCCCCACTGCTTGCCGGTGTAGCCCTTGATGAGCTTTTCGTAGATGTCGGTGCCGACCAGGCTGATGGCCTGCTCCTCGAGGTTCTTCGGCTCCGTGATGCCGGCCTCGGCGCGCTGGGCCTCGATCTTCGCCTTCGCCTCGGCGGGGGTCACGACGCCCCACATCCTGTTGAAGGTGTTCATATTGAAGGGCAGGTTGTAGATCTCGCCGTGATAGTTGGCGACGGGGCTGTTGGTGTAGCGGTTGAACTCCGCGAACTGGTTGACGTACTGCCACACAGCCTTGTTGTTGGTGTGGAAGATGTGGGCGCCGTAGCGGTGGACGTTGATGCCCTCCACCTCTTCGGTGTAGATATTGCCTGCGATATGAGCGCGCTTGTCGATGACGAGGCAGCGCTTGCCGGCCTTCTTAGCCTCATGGGCAAATACCGCGCCGTACAGGCCAGCGCCAACGATAAGATAATCGTACTGTTTCATTACTGTTTATCCTTTTTCTTCTGTTCGGATCCCGACTCGAGGCCGCTCTTTTTCTGGGCCTCCCGGTACTGGTCGATGGCCGTCTGGATGCGGCTGCGGGCCGCCTCCGGGGTGATATGCTTGAGCTGGGCCGCTGCCATGGTCTGATGACCGCCGCCGCCCAGAGACTCCATGATGACCTGCACGTTCACCGCGCCGAGGCTGCGGGCCGAGATGTTGACGCCGCCGCCCACCTGCACGGCCACGAAGCTGGCCTCCACGTTCTGGATGGTCAGCAGGTCATTGGCCGCCTGGGCGATGGCCACCCGGGCCTCGGGGGCCACCTCGCCGCTGACGGTGATGGCGCAGCCCCGGTACATCTGGGCTTCCGATACCAGCGTGGCCTTGGTGGTGTACTCCACCATGCTCACGTCAAAGAGCTGACGCACGTGCTCCGTCTCCGCGCCGTAGCGGCGGAGGGCCGCAGCGGCCTCGAAGGTGCGCACGCCGGTGTGGAGAGTGAAGTCACGGGTGTCCAGCATGATGCCGGAGAGCAGTCCCTCGGCCTCGATGCGGTTGGGCTTGTCGTCCCGGTCGCCCACATACTGCAGGAACTCCGTGACCAGCTCACTGGCCGAGGATGCATAGGGCTCGTGGCAGACGAGGTCGGCCTTCTCGATGAAGCCGACGCCCTTGCGGTGGTGGTCGATGACGGCCACCTTGCCGCATTTTTCCAGTATCTCGCGGCTCTCCACCAGACCCAGCTGGTATGTATCCACGACGATACAGAGCGTTCTCTGGGAAATGATGGGCAGAGCGCCCTTGGGGTCGATGAAGTCGTCCTCCTGCCCTGCCGCGATGAGGGCGTTGATGAGGCTGCCCGCCAAAGTGGCGTCACGGCGCACGGCGATGACCGCCGGCACATCGCAGATCTTGCAGATGCGCAGCACGCCCTCGGCAGAGCCGATGGCGTCCAGATCGCTCATCCGGTGGCCCATGATGACCACATGGTCCGCCTCTTTGATGAGCTTGACCAGCTGGTCGGCCACGATGCGGCTGCGCACCTTGCTGCGCTTTTCCACGCCGTGGCTGACGCCGCCGTAGAAGGTAAAGCCGTCCGGAGTCATCTCGGCGGCCTGGTCGCCGCCGCGCCCCTGCGCCATATCCAGCGCCTGAACGGCCATGTCCTGAGCCTCCCGCAGGGTCTTGGCCCCGCGTCCGACGCCGATGGAGATGGAGAGGTTCACGCTGGGGTCGAGGGCGCGGATCTTGTCCAGCACGTCGTAGCCGCGCTTGGCGAACTGCTCCAGCTGGCGCTCTTCCACCACAGCGATGTAGCGGCCGCTGGCCACGCGGCGCAGAAAGCCCGTGCCGCGGCCTATCATATCTTCCAGCACCCGGTTGATGCCTTCCAGCAGGCGGGCGCGCTCGCTGTCCAGCATATCGCTGAACACGTCGTCGTAGCCGTCCACGAGGAAGACCAGATAGCCCGGGCGGCTGGCCTTATATTCGGCCTCCACTTTGCGGAGGGCCGTTTCCTCATTCAGGACAAGAAGGGTCATGCTCTCGGCCTCGCCGGGGACGGTGGAGCTGTGAGCGCTCCACACGCCGTCGGCCAGATTGAGCAGCTGGCCGCTGACCTTGCGTGCCTCCTGCAGGTCGAGGCCGGGCAGCACTTTCTGCACCCGGGGGACCAGAAGGGCTTCGCCCTTCATCAGACGGGTGCGGAACTCGGTGTTGTACCACAGCACCGTCTCCCCCGAAAGGAGGGCGGCGGGCTGGCTCAGCGGCTCGAGGCTGAACTGCGTCTTCGATTTTTCGAAGCTGCCGCCGCAGACCCAGCGGGCCACCCAGCTGCGCACCCGGTAGCGGAACACTCCGAACAGGGCGAACCACAGCACCGCCAGCACCACCAGCACTGGCCAGATGGCCGGGCGCTGCACCAGAAGCACCAGCACCAGCAGGGCGCAGAGCACCGCCAGCGCAGCGGTCAGCATTTCAAGAGTCCATCTTGGTTTTTGTTTCATGAAGTGTTATGCCTCCTGCGGGCAGACTCAGACCTCCATCAGGATGGGGAGGATCATGGGGCTGCGCTTGGTGCGGCGGTAGATATAGCTGCTCAGGGCCTCGCGCACCCGGGTCTTGACGCTGTTCCAGTCGCGGACGTGCTCATCCACGCAGCGGTCAAGAGCCGTCTCCACGATGCTCTGGGCGCCGTCCATCAGGCTCTCGTTCTCCCGCACATAGACGAAGCCGCGGCTCACGAGGTCGGGGCCGGCCAGAACTTTGCCGGTCTTGCTGTCCACGGTGGCCACGATGATGACGAGGCCGTCCTCAGACAGATGCTTGCGGTCCCGCAGGACGACGTTGCCCACATCGCCCACGCCGAGGCCGTCCACCATGACAGCGCCCGCCGTCACCGGCTCGCCCAGCTTCATCTCGTCCTGGCTGAGGATGATGTTGGAGCCGTTCTCGGCAATGAGGATGTTGCTGGTGGGGATGCCGAGGCTTGCCGCCGTGATGGCGTGCTTTTTCAGCTGCTTATACTCGCCGTGGACGGGCAGGAAATACTTGGGTCTGGTCAGGGTGAGCATCAGCTTCTGCTCTTCCTGACAGGCGTGGCCGGAGACGTGGACGTCGTACATCCCCTCATAGATGACCTCTGCGCCCAGCAGGAGCAGACCGTTGACGATCTTGGTCACGCTCTTCTCGTTGCCGGGGATGGGCTTGGCCGAGATGATGATGAAGTCGCCGGGGCCGACGCGCACCTGACGGTGGCTGCAGGAAGCCATCCGGCTCAGGGCGCTCAGAGGCTCGCCCTGACTGCCGGTGGTCACCAGCACCACCTGTTCCGGCGGATACTGGTTGATCTCATCGATGCTGATGAGGGTGCCCTCCGGGATGTGCATATAGCCCAGCTCCTGGGCCATGGCGGTATTGTTGACCATGCTGCGGCCGCTGAAGGCCACCTTGCGGCCATCCTCCACGGCGAGGTCGATGATCTGCTGGACGCGGTAAATGTTGGACGCGAAGGTCGCAATAATAATGCGCTTGTTCTGCGCCCGGGCAAACAGGCTGCGGACACCGTCGGCCACCTTCTGCTCGGTGGCGGTGAAGCCGGGACGCTCCGCGTTGGTGGAGTCGCTCAGCAGAGCCAGCACCCCCTTCTGGCCGTACTCAGACAGGGTGGCAAGGTCGGTGGGGCCGCAGGCCAGCGGGGTGTAGTCGATCTTGAAGTCGCCGGTCTGGATGATGGTGCCGGCCGGGCTGTCGATGGCAAAAGCCACCGCGTCCGGGATGGAGTGGTTCACATGGATGGGCTCCACGGTGAAGCAGCCCAGCTTGAGCTTCTGGCGGGGAGTGATCTCCACGAACTTAGTCTTGCCTGCAAGGCCGAACTCCTCCAGCTTATTGCGGATGAGGCCGCAGGTCAGGCGGGTGCCGTAGATGGGCAGATCGAACTTCTGCAGCAGATAGGGGATGCTGCCGATGTGGTCCTCATGGCCGTGGGTAATGAGCAGGCCCTTGATCTTATCCTTATTCTGCACCACAAAGGTGAAGTCGGGGATGACCATATCGACGCCGAACATATCGTTATCTGGGAAGACGAGGCCGCAGTCCACGATGATCATATCGCCGCAGCACTCATAGACCGTCATATTCTTGCCCACTTCGCCGAGGCCGCCCAGCGGATAGATATGGATGGGCGTTGCAGCCTCTTTGGGCTGCTGGGGGCGGCGGGGCCGGCGGGTGTAGTGGGGGCGGCGGGAAGTGCGGGGGCGCTTTTCGCCGGACGCATTGGCCGCAGCGGGAGCGTGGTTCTGTTCTTTTGTCTGTGCCATCGAAAACCTCCAAAAATTCAATCAGCAAAGCACAGGTCTGCCCCGGAAGACAGCCTGCCCTGCATTAAGGGAAGCATAAAAACGCATCTGCTTCCGTCGGATGCATCGTATAGAAATCATTTTATCAGCGTTGTTTTTGTGCCACGCTGTTGGTTCTGCAGGAAGCCTTTTGCCCATCCAGTCCATCTGTTCGATGCGACCGCGGCGCTTCGGCAGGAACGCTGTGAGCGCACCCACGGCGCGCCCCTATACGCATTTCGTTGCAACAAGTATAGTATTTCTCGCCTCTTTTGTCAATTCCAAGCTTGGGCTGGGCGGTGGCAAATTATGCCCTGCCCCTTGACAGACGGGCTAAAATGGCTCTAAATAATAGGTACTACAAACATGATGCAGGAGAGACGCATGAAACAGGTCGAAGTTTACACCGACGGCGCGTGCAGCGGCAACCCCGGCCCCGGCGGCTGGGGCGCGGTGCTGCGCTACCGCTTTAACGGCAAGGTCTACGAAAAGGAGCTCAGCGGCGGCGACGCCTCCACCACCAACAACCGGATGGAGCTGACGGCCTTCATCGAGGCGCTGCGCCAGCTCAAGGAGCCCTGCGAGGTGCGGCTGTGCTCCGACAGCCAGTACGTCATCAACGGGCTGGAAAAGGGCTGGGCCAGGGGCTGGAAGCGCCGGGGCTGGAAAAAGTCCGACGGCTCCCCTGCCCTGAACCCCGACCTCTGGGAGCAGGCCCTGGAGCAGGAGGCCCGCCACAAGCTCACCTACGTCTGGGTCAAAGGCCACGCAGGCCACCCGGAGAATGAACGCTGCGACCAGCTTGCGGTCGCCCAGAGCCAGGCACATGGCGGGAGACAGGGACGATGAACGATGCTTTTCTGCCCGGGAACGGGTTTGACACCTACGAAGAACAGGACCGGGTCCTGATGGGTCTGAGCGGCAGTGTGCGCAGCGGCGTGGCCGTCCGCATCCTGCAGCAGCAGGGCTTTGCCGTGGCGGCAGCGGTCGTCCGGCTGGCTGACACCCCCGAAGAACACGCCGCCGTGGACGCAGCCAGAGCTCTGGCAAAGAAGCTGGACGTGGAGTGCGTCACCCTCAACGCCGAGGCTCTGGCCGGACAGGATGCCGAAGCCGACCGCTTCGCGGCCCTGCTCACTGCCGCCGACAAGCTGGGCATCCAGTATATTGCCTCCGGCCGCTACGCCCGCATCGAGACAGACGCACAGGGCATGAGCCACCTGTTCGCCCCCGAGAGCGGCGCACCGGACGAGAGCGGAACGCTTGCCGCCCTCCCACCCGAGGTCCTGAGCCGCCTCATCCTGCCGCTGGGCGATTTCGCCCCGGAGGACGTGGCGGAGATGGCAGCAGATTTCAAGCTCTGATATGCAAAAAATCCCCTGTGCCGCAGCACAGGGGATTTTTGTTGTTTCTATCAGTTCTGGGGATGCACGATGTCGCGCCAGTCGAGGTCGCCGCGCTCGAGGCCGTGGATCAGGACCTCAGCGGTGGCGATGTTGGTGGCCAGCGGGATGTTGTGGACATCGCACAGGCGCAGCAGAGTCATCTCATTCGGCTCGCTGGGCTTTGCGTTGATGGGGTCGCGGAAGAACAGCAGCAGATCTACTTCGTTGCAGGCGATGCGGGACGCGATCTGCTGGTCGCCGCCCTGTACGCCCGCCAGAAAGCGTTGCACCTGCAGACCGGTGGCTTCGGCGATCATCTTGCCGGTCGTACCGGTTGCCACCAATTTATGCTGGCTCAAAATCCGGCAGTACGCCGTACAGAACTGTACCATCAGCTCTTTTTTGGAGTCATGCGCAATCAGTGCAATCGTCATCGGTCAACCTCTCCTTTTCCCACGCCCCTGTCCGGGGCAATCATCTTGCACATATCATAGTATCACAGTTTCCGTCTTTTTACAACTGTTTTTCGGGCAAAAGTTCTAATTTTTCATAGATTTCTGCCAAATCCACGCACCATCGCTCAGACGGCGGGCTGTTCTGCGGGAGCGGTGTCGTCTGCAAGGGCGTCGTTGTTTTCCACAGTCTCCGGCACAGTCTCCGGCACAGCATCCTGCCCGTCAGCCGTCGTGTCAGCCGTCTCGCCTGCTCCTGTCTCGTCCAGCGTCAGGCTGCCGTCCTTCATGGCGTAGTAGGCGTCGAAGATGTCGGCCACGAGGTTGCCCGCGCGGGCACCGCCGCCGCCGTACTCGATGACGATGCCGAGGGCGATCTCAGCGTCCTCTGCCGGGCCGTAGGCGATCATCGTGGTGTTGGTGTAGTGCTTGCGGGTGCTGCCGACGTAGTACGTCTCGCTGCGCTGAGGGGTTCCGCTCTTGCAGGCGATGGTGACGGGGTAGTTCTTCAGGCCCGACACCGTCTCCGACACGCCGATCATGCCCTGCCGCACGAGGTCGAAGGTGTCGCCCCGGTCCTCGACGACGTCCATCACCTCGGGCTGGGTCTCCTGCAGGACTTTGCCGGTGTTGGTGTCGAGGATGGCCTTGACGAAGTGGGTGCGGTAGCGCACGCCCCGGTTGGCCAGCGTGCCGGCGTAAGTCGCCAGCTGGACGGGGGTGACGACGGTGTTGCCCTGACCGATAGCGGCCTGGACGTCCAGTGAAGCGATGTAGTTGGAGTCCTTCTTTGTGGTCAGTCGGCCGGTGGCCTCGTTGACTTCCACGCCGGTGCGGGTACCAAGGCCCATCTTGTAGGCGTAGGCATCGTAGACGTCACTGGTGGTGCGGCGGCCCACATCGTAGAAGAAGATGTTGCAGCTCCACTTGATGGCCGTGATGACGTCGATGTTGCCGCTGTGGCCGTGGCGGGTACACTTGGGGCGGTAGTCATCATAATAGGTATAGACACCGTTGCAGTAGACGGTGGAAGAGCGGTTGATGACGCCGGAGTCCAGCGCCGCCACCGCCACCGCAGGCTTGAAGGTGGAGCCGGGGGTGTACAGGCCCTGCAACGCGCGGTTGAGCAGGGGCAGGCCCGGGTCCGAGCTGTACTGGCTGTACTGGGTGGCGAAGAGGTTCTGGTCGTAGCTGGGGTAGTTGGAGGCGGCCAGCACACTGCCGTCCTTCGTGCTGATGACCACCACCGCACCGGCGGCAGCCTTGGCGGAACTGCTGTTGTTGTAGGTGCTGTTTATCATCTCGATGTTCTTGGCCAGTGCCCTGTCCACCGCCTGCTGGAAGGCGCTGTCGATGGTGAGCTGGACGGTATGGCCCGGCTCCGGCACGGTGGTCATCGCAGTCCCCACGATGACGCCGTCCGAGCTGCGGGTGATGGTCTCAACGCCGTCCTTGCCCCGCAGCTCGTCTTCGTAGACGGCTTCGAGGCCCGACACGCCGATCATGTCGTTCATGTTATAGCCCTTTTCCCGCAAAGGGTAGGTGGTCTGGCCGTTCTCGTCGGTCACCTTCCACTTTTCGGCGGTGATCTTGCCCACACGGCCCAGCACATGGGGGATGATGCCGCCCTCATCGTAGCTGCGGGTGCTGGTCTCCACGATCTCCACACCGGGCATGGTCAGGCTGTTCTCCTTGATGGTAGCCACGGTCACTTCGCTGACGTTCTCGGCCATGACAAAGTTGTTGACGTTGGAGAACGCCTGCTGCTGCATCTCGTAGTGGATGCCGCCCAGCACCCTCTGCCAGTGGAAAGGATAGCTTTCCAGCTTGTAGTCCTCCACCAGCTTTTCCATCACGTCATCGGCGGTGGCATACTGCTGTAAGCCCAGCGAGTCCTTCATGGCCGCGAGAGCCTTCTGGTCGCTGGTGCTGTCGGGCTGCGCGGTAAAGCTGTAGCGGCCCGCCGCGTCCGGCTCGCCGATGAGCAGCGAGTCGTTCCACTTTTCGCCGTGGGCTTCCAGCAGCTCCACGATGCGCTGCAGCATAGTGTCAAGGTCTTCGTCCCCCATCAGCAGCTTGCTGAGCACCACATTGTAGCTGGTGGTACTGGCCGCGATGCGGCGTCCGGCGCTGTCCACGATGTCGCCGCGGGCAGCGGTGACGGTAAAATTATAATCGGTGGTGTTGGTCGCCTGCGCCTTGAAGCTGTCGCTGTTGACGAGCTGCAAAAATATCAGCCGCAGCACATACACGGCGATGAGCACCGAGGCGGCAGCGATGAGCCCAGCCATCCGGCGCACCACGATCTTGTGTTCGTCTTGATTCATCCGTTTTCCTCCCGGCAGGGTCTGGCATCATACCACGCCGTTGTCTATCTTGAATTCCGTGCTGATGCGCTGCACTGCACGGTGGAGCAGCCAGCTCACCGGGGCCGTCATCAGGGCCGACGGCAGCACGACCCGGAGAAAACGCTCCCCTGCGCCCGCATATCCCGGCATATAGTAGAAAAACAGCCAGTCCGCCGACAGCACCAGCAGGGCGCAGGTCACGGCCAGCAGCACGAAGTTGGAGGGGGTATCCTTCAGATAAAGCTGCACGACCACCGACACGCCAAAGCAGAGGAGCATCAGCTCCAGCGCCAGCATCCCCACGGTGCGGCCGGCGGTGTAGTCCCACATCAGGCCGCACACCGCGCCAAAGATGGCCCCGGCGAACTCGCCCTCTGCGGCAGACACCGCCAGGCAGAGCGGCAGCAGCCAGAGCGGCTTCGCGGCCCCGAACTGGAACAGCCCCGGCATGGTCTGCAGCACCGTACACACCACCAGCAGAAGGATATAGCAGCCCCATTTCAGCCTCTGGCTGCGGCTGCGCTTGCGGCGAGATTCCATCTCCGGCCCTCCTCAGTAGTTGGTGATGATGAACACATGGCGCACCGTGCGGGGGTCTGCGCCCGGCTGGATGACGGCCAGCGTCGATTTGCCGCTGGCCTCGGGGGTCAGCTCCTTGATGACGCCCACCAGCACATCCGGCGGGAACACCCCGCCCAGACCCGTGGTGATGACCTGGTCCCCCTCTCTGCTCAGGGTGCTGCGGGCGAGGTTCGAGAGGATGCACAGGCCGTCGGCGGCGTAGTCGGCGCTGCCGGTGATGATGCCGTTGTCCCGGGTGCGGGATACGACGCCCGCCGCATTGAAGCTGGGGTGCAGGATGGTCATGACCTTGCAGCTGGTGAGGTCGGCTTCCCGCACCACGCCCAGCAGATAGCCCTCGTCGCTGATGACGGCGTCGTTGACGGCCACACCGTCCAGTGTGCCTCTGTCCAGCGTGAAGCCCCAGAAGGAGTCCAGCGGGTCGCGGCCAATGACGAAGGAGGACGTGTAGCTCATCTCCGGATGCTGCTCCTGGATGTTGGCCAGCGCCTTGTAGGCCTCGTTCTCGGCCTTGAGCTTGTCGTAGTCCACCATCTGGGAGCGCAGAGCGGCGTTTTCCTCGCTGAGCTGCTGGTTTTCTTCCAGAATGGCGTCGATGTTGGCGTAGTTCTCCCACAGGGAGGCCACGCCGCTGCTCACCGCCGCCGCTGCCCGCTGGAACGGGGCTGCGGCCACGCTCAGCAGCTCCTGCGGGGCGGCGGTCAGGCGTCCGTTCGCGCCTGCATAGGCCATGATGCCCACGAGGAAGACCGCGATGGCAATGAGTATCTTAAATTTCCATGTGTCAAAAAAATCCTTCAAGGCGGGTCCCTCCCGAATCTGCAAAAAAGCGCGGACAGCCGTGCCATCCGCGCTCAAAACTCATCTTCTGCGGCGCAGCAGCGCAAAGGTCCTCCCTCAGCGTACCGCCGCAAATGGCACAGCCGAGGCTTACATATGACCGCCGTCGGTATCCAGAACGTCGTGCAGGACATCCACATGGTCCAGCACAGCACCGGCACCCTTGGCCACGCAGTCCAGCGGGTCCTCAGCCACATGGACATCGATGCCGGTCTCGCTCTCAATGAGCTTGTCGAGGCCGCGCAGCAGTGCGCCGCCGCCGGTCAGGGTGATGCCGTGGTCGATGATGTCGGCGCTCAGCTCGGGCGGGGTGCGCTCCAGAGTCTCCTTGATGGCGCTGGTGATCTTGACCAGGCACTCCAGCAGAGCCTCACGGACATCCTCGGAGTGGACGACGACGTTCTTGGGCAGGCCGTCCACGAGGTTGCGGCCCTTGATCTCGAGGGTCATCTCGGGGTCCATCGGGTAGGCAGAGCCGATCTCGATCTTGATCTGCTCGGCGGTGCGCTCACCGATGAGGAGATTATACTTGCGCTTGATAAAGGCGATGATGGCCTGGTCGAACATATCGCCGGCCATCCGGACGCTGCGGGAAGCCACGATGCCGCCCAGAGAGATGACGGCGATCTCGGCCGTGCCGCCGCCGATGTCCACGATCATGCTGCCGGTGGGCTCGCTGATGGGCAGGCCCGCACCGATGGCAGCGGCCATGGGCTCCTCGATGACCGACACCTGACGGGCGCCGGCCTTCAGAGCGGCCTCACGCACAGCGCGGCGCTCCACCTCGGTGACGCCCGACGGGATGCAGATGACCACGCGGGGGCGGGAGAACATGCTGTTACCGCAGGCTTTTTTGAGGAAGGTCTCCAGCATATTGGCGGTGATGTCGAAGTCGGCGATGACGCCGTCCTTCAGGGGGCGGACCGCCACGATGCTGCCGGGGGTGCGGCCGATGACGGCCTTTGCCTCAGCGCCCACGCAGCGCACTTCGTCGCTCTTGGTGTCCACGGCCACGACAGAGGGCTCACGCATGATGATGCCCTTGCCCTTCATGTAAACGAGAGTATTGGCAGTACCGAGATCGATACCAACATCCTTTGAAAACAAACTCATATAGTCTTCTCTCCTTACGATTTTCCAGGGTCTATTCCAAAACGCAGAGCCGCCCGCTCAGACCAACGGACAGCTCATCGCAGAATAACACGTTTTTATTATAGCCGCAAGGCGCGCTTTTCTCAAGCATTTCCGTAAACTTTTTCGAGTTTTTTCATTTTTTGCCGCCGGGGCCGCTTTTCTGTGTCCCGCATCAGAATCTGCTCAGCAGACGGGCCGTCCGGCTGACGGGCAGGCCCATGATGGTGTAGTAGTCCCCTTCCAGCCGGTCGAGCCAGAGGGCTGCGCGGCCCTGGATGGCGTAGGCACCGGCCTTGTCGTAGGGCTCCTTCGTAGCCGTGTAGGCGTCTATCTCCCCTTCCGAAATCGGGAAGAAGGTCACCCTGCAGCTGTCCACGAAGCTCTCGGTGCGTACGCCGTCCGACACGCAGACGCCGGTATGCACCTCGTGGGCCGCGCCGGACAGGGCGCGGAGCATCCGCTTTGCGTCCTCCACGCTGTGGGGCTTGCCGAAGACTTCGCCGCCCACATCCACGACGGTGTCACATCCCAGCACCACCGCGCCGGGATGATCTTTTGCCACGGCGAGGCATTTGCCCCGAGCCAGCTTTTCCACCAGCTGGGCCGGAGTGGGTGCAGTGACTCCGCTCTCGTCGAAATCGCTGACGCAGATGGTGAAGTCCGTCGTGTATAAGCTCAGAAGCTCCTTCCGGCGCGGACTGCCGGAGGCTAAGATAAGATTCATCTCATTATCCTCTTTTTCATTCTATCCTTGGCCGCAGGGCCCGGCATTTTACGACAGCGCAGGCTTTTTCGTCCTGCGTGGGCCTGCCCGGCATGCCAAGGGCTTCCCTATTAGGGGAGCTGGCTGCGAATCAGACTGAGAGGTTTATTTCCCCGTCGAGCCGAAGCCGCCCTCGCCGCGGGCGGTCTCATCCAGTGCGTCGGCCTGCACGAATGCCGCCGTGTACACCGGCGCGATGCAGAGCTGGGCCACCCGCTCACCGGGCTGGATGGTATAAGCCTCCGCGCCCAGATTGACCATCGGGACTTTCAGCTCACCGCGGTAGTCGCTGTCCACGACGCCGACGCCGTTGGCCATGCAGAGGCCGTGCTTGATGGACAGGCCGCTGCGGGCGTAGACCAGCGCCACAGCGTGGGCGCCGGGCAGCTCGATGGCAAGGCCGGTAGGCACCAGCACCCGCTGCATGGGCTGGACGGTCAGCGGCTCATCCAGCACGGCGCACAGGTCGGCGGCGGCAGAGCCGGAGGTGGCGTAGGCGGGCGTCCTGGCGCGGGAGTCTAACACTTTGTATTTTACAGTGATGGGTTCCATAGTATACCTCATAAATTTATTTGCTGTTCAAGGGCAGGTGCGTCTTGGTACAACCTCTCAGTCTGCTTCGCAGACAAGGCCGGGTTGCGGCTCCCAGCATCCGCTGCGCATTGCGCGCGTCTTGCTGGCCGCTGCCCCAACAACGACTCCCTGTTTCCGCCACTGGCGGCGGTCGTCGTTGTTGCCCCAAAGGGGGAGCCAAAAGCCTCTCCCTTTGGGAGAGGTGGCATTGCGTAAGCAATGACGGAGAGGGCAAGCCGCCTTTCCTTTTTATCAGTTCGTTCCCTTAAAGTACAATCCTCTCGTGAACTCACCCTCAAACGGTGCGTGCTGGCGGATGCTGTCGAGGATGGCGGCGGCCTCTTCCCTGCTTTCCAGCGTGAAGTAAGCCACGCCGTAGTCCACGGTCAGTGCGCCGGGCTTGTCGCCCATATAGATGGGGACGGGATTATAAATAGTACGGACCCCCAGCCCGCACCGCACCGGGAACTTCTTCGCCTTGCGGTCGGTGAGCAGGCCGGTCTTGTCGCAGTGGGCGCAGTCGTGGATGTTCTGCAGCGGGCAGGCGCGGGTGACCATCAGCGGCATATGGCCGTAGGTGATGACGCCGGTCGGCACAGGCTTGCCGTCACGAGTCGGCGCGATGGTGCTGATGTCGCTGTCCTTCACCTCGGGCAGGATGAGCACCGAGCTCAGGCCAAGGTCCGCATAATACTGGGCCGCGAGGTTATTGGTGACGTTGAGACCGAAGCCGCCGGTCATGGGCAGGCCGCGGCAGAGCCGCAGGTGGGCGATGTTGCTCACCTCATAGCCCGCAAAGCCCGCGTCCTGGGTGGCCGCGATGCGGCGGGCGGTGTCCTCTTCCAGCGCGCCGAACATGACGCGGGGCAGTTCAAGAAGGGTCTTCTCCCGCCACTCGCAGGGGACGCGGTCGGCCTGCGCGATGGGCAGGATGAGGTATTCCACCCCGCTCAGCGCCTGTTCCGGCACCTGCTCCCAGCGCTCGAACCGGGCACGGAGAGTGCGGTGGGGCGGCAGAGTGCGCAGCGGCAGAGGCGGAAGCTCCACCTCATTCACCGGCCACGGGCGCAGGGTCTCCCGCTTTTTCAGCAGGGCATCCAGTGCCTCACGGCGCAGCTCGTTGACGGCACTGCCCGGCACGAACCAGGGGCCGCCATCCATCTCCACGTCGATTTTTTCGGCAGAGAAAGGCGTGCCGCCGGTCTTGCTCAGGCTGCGGCTCAGGCTCTCGGTGGGGTCGGTGCGGGCGGGCTGAGGCTCGGCGTCGCCGTAGGCGAAGGCTTTGTTGGTGCCGTCGGTGACGGTCAGCTTCTCGCCGCCCTCTTCGATTTCAATTTTCATCTCCACCGGCACCCGGGAACGCTCCCGGCGGTACAGCTCCCGCAGGGCAGGCAGGGTCTTCCTGGTCAGCTCGGCGTCGGCCTCGCTGCGGACGCCGAACATCGTGCCGTCGATCTTTCCGTCCAGATAGCCGGAGGTGAAGCCGGAGCGGCTGAAGGCATTCTTCAGCAGGTCGCGGTCATAGGCGCGGCCCCCGCGGCCCGCCAGACAGGCGCTGACGGCAGCAGCGACATACTCCGGCGTCCGCAGACGGCCTTCGATTTTCGCTGATGCCACGCCGATGGCCTGCAGCTTGTCCAGCTTGTCGATGACGGAGTTGTCCTTGAGGGACAGGTGGTGCAGACGGCCCGGCTTGCCCTCGGGCAGAGCGTTGGCCTCGAAGGGCAGGCGGCAGGGGCCGGCGCAGGAGCCGCGGTTGCCGCTCCGTCCGCCCAGAAACGCCGACATATAGCACTGGCCGCTGACGCACATGCAGAGTGCGCCGTGGACGAAGCACTCCGTCTCGATGCCACAGTGCCTGGTGATGTGCTCCACCTCGGGCAGGCTCAGCTCACGGGCCAGCACGACCCGGGCAAAGCCCAGCTCTTTCAGCTCCAGTGCGCCCTGCAGGGTGTGGACGCTCATCTGGGTAGAACCGTGGCGGGGCAGCTGGGGCACGATGTCCCCGATGAGCTTCGCCACCGCGAGGTCCTGACAGATGACGGCGTCGGCCCCGCTGGCGGCGACGGCCCGCACGGCGTCGGCCAGACCCGCCAGCTCGCCGCCGTAGACGGTGGTATTCAGCGCCACATGGACGGCCACGCCCCGGGCATGGCAGAACCGGACGGCTTCTTTCAGGCTGTCGGCATCAAAATTGCCCGCACCGGTGCGGGCGTTGAAGCCGGAAAAACCCAGATATACTGCGTCCGCGCCGCTGAATACTGCTGCGCGGAGCATTTCTTCACTGCCCACAGGGGCAAGGATCTCAATTTTTGACATAGCTCTCCCTTTGACATCGATATAATGTAAGTCACTTCTGCTGCAGCTTGGCCAGCTGTTCCCGCAGAGCGGCATTTTCCCGCTTGAGGGTCTCGTTCTCCGCCTTGGCCTTATCCGCTGCCAGCTTCGCCTTGGCTGCATCGGAAATGTAGTCCTGTATCTGGCTGCGCATATTCTCGGCGCTGCCCGCGCTCTTGCGGTACTCGTCCAGATAGTCCATCGCGCAGAACACCGCCGCCTTGGTCACAGAGAGGTTGCCGTTGTTGTCCAGCAGCTTCGTGATGTCATCGTCCAGCTTCTTGGCCAGTGTGGTGATGTAGTTCTCGGTATCGGTCGTTGCGATGGCGTAGGGTGCGCCTGCAATGGTCACTCTCACTTTATTTACCATATCGTCCTCACTTTGCGCGGCACACGCCCTGCCGGGCCGGTCATTTCCGGTCATTTCCTGCTATTTCCGGGATTTTCGGAAGCCATTTCAGCCCTGACAGGAGTGCTTTGCCGCGGCTTTTTCATGTTCAGCCGAGTTTGTCCCCGAATTACCCGTCCGAACCGATGCATTTCGGGGCAAACACGGCCCTTGTCTCCCTTTATTATAATATAAATAGTGCGCGAGAAAAAGTGCTATTTTTGAATTTTTGGCATATTTGTCAGAAACATTGCCATAAAAATGTCAGATACGGCAAAAATGCTTCCTTTTTCTTGCAATCCCCATCCGGAGTGATTATAATATCATTGTTATGTGTTATGCGATGGGCGAGGGAATTAGAGGAGAAACGCCCTGTCACCGTACTAATTCAAAAAATTTAAGCATTCGTGCGGATAGGAGTTCATTTATGACTACAAAAGAATTTGCAAAAATTCTTCAGGACAAGCTCACCAGCGAATATGGTGTTGACCTGAGCGTTGCATCTCATCAGCAGATCTACCGCGCTCTGGCCCTCATCTGCCGCCAGATGATGAGCGAGAACCATAAGAAGTTCCAGTCCAAGGCCATCGGCACCGGCTCCAAGCAGGTGTACTACCTGTGCATGGAGTTCCTGATGGGCCGCAGCCTCAAGATGAGCCTGTTCAATCTGGGCCTGAATGACGCTGCCCAGAAGGCTCTGGCCGAGGCTGACATCAGCCTGGACAGCATCTACGAGGAAGAGCCGGACGCAGGTCTGGGCAACGGCGGCCTGGGCCGTCTGGCCGCCTGCTATCTGGACGGCATGGCTACCACCAGCATCTGCGGCACCGGCTACTCCATCCTGTACGAGTACGGCATCTTCAAGCAGAAGATCGTGGACGGCTGGCAGCAGGAGCGCGCCGACAACTGGCTGCCCGGCGGTCAGGTCTGGCTCAAGAGCCACCCCGATCAGGCTGTGGAAGTCCGCTTCGACGGCGAGATCCACGAGAACTGGGACCACGGCTTCCACTATATCCAGCACACCAACTACAACAGCGTCATGGCCATCCCCTCCGATATGTACGTTCAGGGTTACGACGGAAAGGGCGTTGCAAAGCTGCGCCTGTGGCAGGCCAAGGCTCCCGACTTCGATATGTCCAGCTTCTCTCTGGGCAACTACAACACCGCAATGAGCAAGAACGCCAGCGCCGAGCTCATCTCCAAGGTGCTGTACCCCAACGACAACCACGTTGAGGGCAAGATCCTCCGCCTGCGCCAGCAGTACTTCCTGTCTGCTGCCTCCATCGGCGACATCGTCCAGAGCCATCTGTCCACCTACGGCACCCTCGAGAACCTGCCCGACAAGGTGGCTATCCAGCTGAACGATACCCATCCGACCCTCGCTATCCCCGAGATGATGCGCATCCTGCTGGATGAGTGCGGCTTCGGCTGGGACAAGAGCTTCGACATCTGCCAGAAGGTCTTCTCCTACACCAACCACACCGTCATGGCCGAGGCTCTGGAGAAGTGGAACGAGGACATCTTCAAGATGACCCTGCCCCGCATCTACCAGATCGTGGTCGAGATGGACCGCCGCGCCCGCGAGAAGCTGGAAGCAGCCTTCCCCGGCGATCAGGGCAAAATCAACTATATGGCCCTCATCGGCGACAATCAGGTGCGCATGGCCAACATCTGCGCCTACACCGCCAACAGCATCAACGGCGTCTCCAAGCTCCACAGTGAGATCATCAAGGAGAGCGTCTTCCACGACTACTACCTGTTCAAGCCTCAGGCTTTCAAGAATGTGACCAACGGCATCGCTTACCGCCGCTGGCTGCTGGCCTCCAACCCCGAGCTGTGCAAGCTGCTGGACGAGACCATCGGCACCGGCTACAAGCACGACGCCGCCGACCTGTCCAAGCTGAACAAGTTCGCTGAGGACAAGACCGTCCTGAAGCGCCTGAATGAGATCAAGCTGGACAACAAGAAGAACTTTGCCGCTTACCTCGAGAAGAGCACCGGTCAGGTCATCGACCCCAGCTCCATCTTCGACTGCCAGGTCAAGCGTATGCACGAGTACAAGCGCCAGCACCTGAATGCGCTGAACATCGCTGCTCAGTACCTGTACCTGAAGGAGAACCCCAACGCCGACTTCATCCCCAAGACCTATATCTTCGGCGCAAAGGCTGCTCCCGGCTACTATATGGCCAAGCAGATGATCCGCATGATCTGCAAGCTGGGCGACCTCATCAACAACGACCCCGCTGTCCGCGAGAAGCTGCGCGTAGTCTATCTGGAAGAGTACTGTGTCTCCCTGAGCGAGCACCTGATGCCCGCAGCCGAGGTCTCTGAGCAGATCTCTCTGGCAGGCACCGAGGCTTCCGGTACCGGCAACATGAAGTTCATGCTGAACGGTGCCATCACGCTGGGTACTCTGGACGGCGCAAACGTCGAGATCGCCGACGCCGCCGGCAAGGAGAATGAGCTCATCTTCGGTATGCTGACCCCCGAGGTCAACAACCTCAAGCAGGTGGGCTACCATCCCAACGCCTTCATCATGGGCGACGACGTTGCAAACGCTGCTCTGAACTTCCTGGAGCGCGGCTGGAACGGCGAGAACTTCCACGAAGTCACCCAGAACCTGCGCAGCAGCGACCCCTATATGGTCATGGCCGACTTCAAGGACTACCGCCGTGCTCAGGCCGACCTGCAGCGCCTGTACGCTGACCGTGAGCATTGGGCTAAGATGAGTCTGAAGAACATCGCCAACAGCGGCATCTTCAGCGCTGACCGTGCTGTTCTGGACTACGCACGCGACATCTGGCACGCTTCTGCCGTGAAATAAACCCTCTCAGTCAGCACTTTGTGCTGCCACTGTCCGGGTTGCGGCTCCCAGCGTCTGCTTCGCTGTCGCTCGCATTCTGCTGGCCGCGACCCCAACAGCTCCTCCCTGTTTCCGCCACTGGCGGCGGTCGTCGCCGTTGCTCCTATCGAGGGGAGGCCTTGGCATATCGGAAAGCCTCACCTCTTCGCCAGAGGCTCCCCTCGGTAGGGGAGCTGTCGAGCGAATGCGAGACTGAGAGGTTATCCCTCTAATAAGAACGAACGCCCCGTGGCATCGCTGCCCGGGGCTTTTTTTGAGAAAGGACGATCCTTTTTGCCTTGTCTGTTCAATAGTTTCGACCCCTACTTCAAGCAGCCCTTCGGCGCGGTGCGCGCCGGTCAGAGTGTGCATTTGTCCCTCTGCATCCCGGAGGAGCTGGGCTATGTAGACCCTCATCTCGTCCTCCAGAAAGAGGGCAGGTACGATGTTCCCGTCCACTACCGGATGAAGTTCGACGGCCAGACGCCCCATCAGAACCACTTCTCGGTGGACGTCACCCTCAACGACGTGGGCCTCTACTTTTACTCTTTCGACCTCTACACCGACTTCCGCCGCATCGTGCGCGGGCCGGACAACTGCGGCGTCGTGAGCTGGCAGGAGGGCGAGAGCTGGCAGATCACCGTGTATGAGGCCGATTTCGAGACGCCCGCCCCCATCAAGGGCAAGGTCTTCTACCAGATCTTCCCCGACCGCTTCTGCGAGGGCGTGGAGAACAAGCCCATGCCCTTCCCCGACCGGCTCTATCAGGCCGACAAGCACGCCGAGCCCTTCTGGCAGCCCAATGAGGTGGGCGGCCACCTGAACGAGGACTATTTCGGCGGCGACCTCAAGGGCATCCAGATAAAGCTGCCCTACCTGCGGGAGATGGGCGTGGATTACCTTTACCTGAACCCCATCTTCGAGGCCCACTCCAACCACCGCTACAACACCGCCGACTACCTCAACGTAGACCCCCTGCTGGGTACCAACGAGGATTTCGAGACCCTCTGCGCCGAGGCCAGGAAGTACGGCATCGGCATCGTGCTGGACGGCGTGTTCAGCCACACCGGCTCTGACAGCCGCTACTTCAACCGCGAGGGCCGCTACGGCGAGGGCGGTGCCTATCGTGACCCCAACTCTCCTTACCGCAGCTGGTACGATTTCGATTCCAGGTATAAGGACGGCTACCGCAGCTGGTGGGGCTTCGAGACCCTGCCCGAAGTCAACGAGGAAACTCCTTCCTACGTCGAATTCATCACCGGCGAGGGCGGTGTCATCGACACCTGGCTCCGCCGGGGCGCTGCAGGCTTCCGTCTGGACGTGGCCGACGAGCTGCCCGACGAATTTATTGAAAAAGTGCGCACCGCCGTCAAGCGGGTCGGCCCGGATAAGTTCCTTCTGGGCGAAGTGTGGGAGGACGCCACCACCAAGTTCGGCTTCGACAAGCGCCGCACCTACCTGCTGGGCAAGGGCCTCGACAGCGTGATGAACTACCCCTTCAAGAACGCCGTTCTGGGCTTCGTCTGCGGACGGGACGCCGGCCAGACCATGACCGACATCCTCTCCATCTGCGAGCACTACCCCGCCCCGGCCCTCGATACGGCCCTGAACTTCCTCTCCACCCACGACACCGAGCGCGCACTGACCGTCATTGCCGACGAGCCCGCCAATGGCCGGGGCCGCGAGTGGCAGAGCGGCCGCTGCGTCACCGGCGACGCCTACGAGGAAGGAATGCTCAAGCTGCGGATGGCTTACGCCATCATCTACACCCTGCCCGGCGTCCCCTGCCTCTACTACGGCGACGAGATCGGGATGCAGGGCTATCGCGACCCCTTCAACCGCGGCTTCTACTGCTGGGACAGCCACGAAGAGCGGCTGAAACCTGTTCTGGCACAGCTGGCACAGCTCCGCCACACCTGCGAGGCCTTCCGCACCGGAGCCCTACGGGTGCTGCGGGCCGAGGGCGGCGTCGTCCACTACCAGCGCATCGGCGAGTTTGAGGCGGCAGAGATCATCGTCAACCGCACCGAGCATATCATCGTGGAGCCGCTGGCCAGCGGCAAGCACACCGAGGTGAACCCCATGGGCTTCACCATCGTGGTGGAAGAGGTCGGCCACAACCCGAACCACAGCTACTACGACTATAAGTGACCCCCGCCCCCTGCCCTGCCTGCGGCATCCCGCCCGGCGTGAGCAGGGGGCTTATTCATAATCTGTCTCTGTACTTTTCAGACGTTTTGCTCTATAATGGGGGAAAAGGAGGGAGAACTCATGTCTGTTGACCCTATTTTCTGGCTTCTGGCCGCCATCGGCTTCGTCATTCTCGAGGCCATGACCCTGAATCTCGTCTCCATCTGGTTCGCTGTGGGCAGCGCCGCAGCCCTGCTGAGCTGTCTGGCCACCGGCTCCTTCCGGGTGCAGGCGGTGGTGTTCATCGCCGTCAGCACCCTCTGCCTGCTGGCCCTCAAGCCCCTGTGCAGCCGGCTGCGCAAGCCGCCCACGGCAACGAACGGCGACCGCGCCCTTGGCCGGGAGGCCGTCGCGCTCACCCCTGTCTCCGCCGAGGCCACCGGCCGCGTCCGGCTGGACGGCGTGGACTGGAACGCCCGCTGCGCCACCCCCGGCGACACCCTCGCCCCGGGCCAGAGCTGCCGGGTGGCCGAGATCCACAGCACCCTGCTCATCGTGGAACCCATCCTCACCGAGACCGCCGCACCGGTGGCTCACTGATATGAAAGGAGCGTCCCTATGCCTATCATGCTGTTCCTTATCCTCATCCTCATCTTTGTCATCCTGCTGGTGGTCGTCACCAACATCGTCATCGTGCCGCAGTCCATGGTCTACGTCGTGGAGCGTCTGGGCAGCTACTCCGAGACATGGAGCGCCGGCCTCCACGTCAAGATCCCGTTCCTCGAGCGGGTGGCGAAGAAAGTCAGCCTGAAAGAGCAGGTCGCCGACTTCCCCCCTCAGCCGGTCATCACCCGCGATAACGTCACCATGCAGATCGATACGGTGGTCTTCTTCCAGGTAATGGACGCCAAGCTCTACACCTACGGCGTCAACCAGCCCATCGCGGCCATCGAGAGCCTGTCGGCCACCACCCTGCGCAACATCATCGGCGAGATGGAGCTGGACCACACCCTCACCAGCCGCGACACCATCAACAGCAAGATCACGGCCATCCTTGATGAAGCCACCGACAAGTGGGGCATCAAGGTCAACCGTGTCGAGGTCAAGAACATCATCCCGCCGCGCGAGATCCAGGAGGCCATGGAAAAGCAGATGAAGGCAGAGCGCGAGAAGCGCGCCGTCATCCTGAAGGCCGACGGCGAGAAGCAGGCCGCCATTACTGCCGCCGAGGGCGAAAAGGAATCCGCCATCCTCCGCGCCGACGCCGTCAAACAGCAGCGCATCCTCGAGGCCGAGGGCGAGGCACAGGCCATCCTCGCCGTCCAGAAGGCCAACGCCGACGCCATCCGCCTGCTGAACGAAGCCATGCCCACCGATAAGGTCCTTGCCCTGCGCAGTCTGGAAGCGCTGGCCAAGGTCGCCAACGGCAAGGCCACCAAGATCATCATCCCTTCGGACTTGCAGAATCTGGGCGGCGTCGTTCCCAGCATCAAAGAGCTGATGACCGACCCCAAAGACGCAGAATAAGAGGTTTCTCCTATGATCTACGATACCCTGAACAATCTCCCCAACTATCTCGGCATGAGCGACAACCTCGACGCTGTCATCGAGTTCGTCATGGCCCGGGACATCAACAATCTGCCCGCCGGAAAGACCCGCATCAGCGGCGGCAAGGCCGTGGTCACGGTGTGTACCGTCACGCCGCAGACCTCGGACAAAGCGCTCTTCCAGCGCCGGGACGCCCACCTGACCCTCGAGACCGACCTTGAGGGCAGCGAGCTGTTCGAAGTCTCACTGGGCGAGCTGACTCCCACTAGGCCCGCCGACGAGGCTGCCGATTTGACCGTCGGCACCGCCGGCACCAGCATCGCCGGGATGCTCTGCGAGGGACGCTTTGCCCTCTATCTGGCCGGTGAACCCTACAAGTCCGGCCTGAAGGCGCAGGGCTGCGGCAAGCTGAAAAAGGCCGTGTTCAGCATCGAGCTGGACGAGGACGAAGAAGCCGAGTAATTTCAAAGAGCAAAGCTCCACGCAGCGTAGGTTGTGTGGAGCTTTTTCTTATAGTATACTTGGCAACAACAGCGAGGCCCCCGCTTTTTGGTATACACATTTACTTTTTCGTCCCGCTCAGACTTGCCCGGCTTGCCAATGGCTCTCCCTATGAGGAAAGACTTCCCCCGGCCGGGGGAAGATGTCGCGCAAGCGACAAAAGGGGGAATCTGTCACCGGAGGTGACTGAGAGGGCTGCAAAGGAGAGTTTTTATGGATTCTTACGTCACCGGCACTGCCATCCGGCAGCTGCGGGAAGCCAAACACATGACGCAGGCAGAGCTGGCCGAAAAGCTGGCCGTCAGCGCAAAGGCCATCTCCAAGTGGGAGACAGCCCACGGCCTGCCCGATATTTCCCTGCTGGAGCCGCTGGCGGCGGCTCTGGGCGTCAGCGTGCTCGAGCTGATGCAGGGCGAACCCGTCGTCAACCGGAACCGTGCCGCCAACCTGCTTCGCTCCAAGCTCTATGTCTGCCCTCTGTGCGGCAATGTGCTCCACGCCACCGGGCAGGCTGTCGTGAGCTGCTGCGGCATCACCCTGCCGCCGCTGGACATCTCTGAGGCGGACGACGCCGACGAACACCATCAGCTGACGCTCGAGCGGGTGGAAGATGAGCTTTTCGTCACCATCCACCACCCCATGACCAAAGACCACTCCATTTCCTTCATTGCCTGCCTCACCGGCGACAAATTGCAGCTGGTCAAACTTTACCCTGAGGGAGACACCAGCTGCCGTTTCAAAATCACCGGTGCGGGCGTACTCTACTTCTACTGCAACCGCCACGGCCTGATGAAAGCACCGGACTTCCGCGCCGCAGCTCGCCATACGCCGTCCCAGAAGCTCCATCTGCGGGAGCCGGACGAGGGCGACCGGGAGCAGGTCATGGCCTACCGGGAAGAGTTTCTTGCCATCAGCTCCCGGCTCGACGGCACTTCGGCGCTGGACAAATACGATGACTTCGACCAGTGGCTGGCTGACATCCGCAGGCTGAAAGACCCCGCCACCACGCCTGCCGGGTTCGTACCGGCCACCCAGTATCTGGCTCTGGACGAGCAGGAACATCTTGTCGGCATGACCAACCTGCGCCACCACCTCAACGACTATCTGCTGGCCTACGGCGGTCATATCGGCTACAGCGTCCGCCCCTCGGAGCGGAAGAACGGCTACGCCAGCCAGATGCTCCGTCTGACCCTCGAAAAGGCCAAGGAACGCGGCATCTCCAAGGTGCGCATCTGCTGTGACCACTATAACATCGCCTCGGCAAAGACGATTCAGTCTAACGGCGGCGTACTGGAAGATGAGATGTTTGACTCCTCGGATGGGATGCTGACCCAGCGGTACTGGATAGAGAATCGATAAGACGCAAAAAGGCTCCGGCAGTGCCGGAGCCTTTGCTCTTATTCAAAAATCAGCCCAGATGGAGCATATCAATGAGCACGATCATGGCCAGACCGTAGTACACCACGACGGCCACGAGGTCATTGATGGTGGTGATGAGCGGGCCGGACGCCACGGCGGGGTCGATATGGATCTTATGGAACAGCATGGGGATGACCGTACCCACCAGGCTGGAAATGACCATCGCCACGATGAGGGAAAAACCGACGCAGCCGGAGAGCAGGAACGCCTGCCCCCACGCATAGGCTTTGAAGAAGTGGATATAGCAGCCGAGGAAGCCCAGCGCCATGACGGCCAGAAGCGCACCGTTGACCAGACCCACCCGCATCTCCTTCCAGAGCAGATGCAGCTTTTTGGAGGTGGTCAGGTTCTCGTCCACCAGCACGCGGATGGTGACGGCCAGCGACTGGGTGCCGACATTGCCCGCCATATCCAGCACCATGGACTGGAAGCAGATGACGATGGGCAGGACAGCCACCACCGACTCAAAGGCACCCACCACCGAGGACACCAGCATCCCGAGGAAGAGCAGAGCGATCAGCCAGGGCAGACGCTTCTTGACACTCTCGAAGACGCCCTCGTTCAAATCTTCTTCGCCGGTCAGGCCGCCCAGCTTTGCGTAATCGTCGCCCATCTCGTCATCGACCAGTTCGACGACATCCGCCGAGGTGATGATGCCCACCAGCTCGCCGGCATCGTTCAGGACAGGCAGAGAGCGCTCGGCGTAGTCTACGATGCGGTCGATGCAGTCGCTGATCTTTTCGTGGTCGGTCACATAGGGGTAGGACCGGGCAATGAGCTTTTCGAGGCTGTCCTCCGCCCGGGCGATGATGAGGTCTTTCAGGTCGATGGCGCCGTAGAACTTGTCGTTCTCGTCCACGACGTAGAGGGTGGAGATGTTGTCGTTCTCGCCTGCCTGCTTCACCAGCTCACTCATGGCCTGCCGGATGGTCATGTCCTTCCGGATGCAGATGTAGTTGGTGGTCATGCTGCTGCCGATCTCGTCCTCGCCGTAGGAGAGCAGCATCTTCACATCTTCGGCGGAGTTTTTGTCCAGCTGGCCGACGATCTTGGCCTTATCCTCTTCCTCGAGGTCGTCCAGAGCGTCCACGGCGTCGTCCGAGTCCATGTGGGAAACGACATTGGCGGCCTTGTCGCTGGGCAGTTCTTTCAGGTAAGGTTCTGCGTCGTCCAGATAGGAGAAGATCTCGGCCACGGTATCCACGCCCAGAACGGCATAGAGCTTCTGGCGCTCGTCGGGCGTCAGGGCTGCGAGGGCGTCGGCAAGGTCGTTCTCGTGGTAATCCGAGAGCTTTTCGGCCAGCTCTGCCTGCGGCAGGCCGCTGTGGATGAGGGCGAGTATTTCCTGCTGGTAGTTCTTCTGCTGCATCTTGGGTTCCTCCTCCCCTTTTGGGGCATAAAAATACACCGCGTCGTCTTTTGGTCAGACTCCTGCGGTGTATCATGGGCAGATGCATTCAGGACGCGGCAGATTCAATCCATACTGCCTGCATCGCAGGAGGAGCGTTGTTTGGGTTTGTCTAATTGGTCGCCGGACATCGTGTTCGCTTCCTCCTGTAAAGTATTTGCCTTTTTCAGCCCCGTCATCATACTACGGCTGGACGATTTTTTCAACCCCTTTTACAAAATTTTTACCAGATTATTGCCAGATCGTATAAAAGAGCAGCCGCTCTCCCGTGAGGAAAGCGACTGCTCTCAGTTGTTTTGCAGAAGTTTCGCTTAGTATGCGACGCCCCAGTAGACCATGGTCTTGGCGGGCTTGCCGCAGCAGGGGCAGACATCGCTCAGATGCTCCTGCTCGAAGGGCATGCAGCGGCTGGACAGGCCGACCTCTTCCTTCATCTTCATCTCGCAGGCCAGGTCGCCGCACCACATGGTCTTGATGTAGCCGGTGCCCGCCTTGGCCAGCTCCTTGACCTCGTCCATGGTGGTGGCAGCCCAGGTGCGCTTCTCACGGTTGGCAAGAGCGCGCTCGTACAGGTCCTTGCGCAGAGCCTCCAGCTGGGCCGGGATGGCGGTCTCCAGCTCGTCCAGAGAGACGAACACCTTCTCGCGGGTGTCGCGGCGGACGAGGACGCACTGGTTCTTCTCCAGGTCCTTGGGGCCGATCTCGAGGCGCAGAGGCACGCCCTTCATCTCCCACTGAGAGAACTTCCAGCCGGGAGCGTTGTCGCTGTCGTCCAGCTTGACGCGGGCGTACTTGGAGATCTTCTCGGCCAGCTCAGCAGCCTTCTCGGAGACGCCGGGCTTGTGGGCGGCGATAGGCACCACCACGACCTGGATGGGGGCGACAGCCGGGGGCAGGATGAGGCCGTCGTCGTCGCCGTGGGTCATGATGATAGCGCCCACCAGACGGGTGGAAACGCCCCAGCTGGTCTGGAACGGATGATGCAGCTGGTTGTCGCGGCCGGTAAAGGTCACGTCGTAAGCCTTGCTGAACTTATCGCCGAAGTAGTGGCTGGTGCCGCTCTGCAGGGCCTTGCCGTCCTTCATCATGGCCTCGATGGTGTAGGTAGCCTCCGCACCGGCGAACTTCTCCTTATCGGTCTTGCGGCCCTTGACAACAGAGATGGCCAGGTCCTGCTCGCAGACGTCTGCGTAGCAGTTCAGCTGCTGCTGGGTCTCAGCCTCAGCCTCGGCGGCAGTCTCGTGGATGGTGTGGCCCTCCTGCCACCAGAACTCGCGGCTGCGCAGGAAGGGACGGGTGGTCTTCTCCCAGCGCACGACGCTGCACCACTGGTTGTACTTCATGGGCAGCTCGCGGTAGCTGTGCAGCACGCGGGACCAGTGGTCGCAGAACATGGTCTCGCTGGTGGGGCGGACAGCCAGACGCTCTTCCAGCTTGTCGGAGCCGCCCATCGTGACCCACGCCACCTCCGGCGCGAAGCCATTGACCAGCTCGCCTTCCTTCTGCAGCAGGCTCTCAGGGATCAGCACGGGCATTGCCACGTTCTCATGGCCGGTGGCCTTGAAGCGGGCATCCATATCCTTCTGGATGAGCTCCCAGATCGCCTGACCATAGGGGCGCAGGATGATGAAGCCCTTCACGCTGGAATACTCGACCAGCTCTGCCTTGACGCAGATGTCGGTATACCACTGTGCGAAGCTCTCCTCCTGACTGGTGATCGCCTGTACGAGCTTTTTGTTGTCTTTTGCCATTTTAATCTTATCCTCCCAAGGCCGTGCGCCAAACGCTCATCGTTCCGCACGAACCCATATATAAAGCCCCGCCGCCTACTCTGCCGTGTGCAGAGGCGCGGATGCGGGGCTTTTTTGCTTGTTGGTCGCTCAGCCCTTGTGGCTGTCCACAAACTTCACCACATCACCCACCGTGCGCAGGTTCTCGATGGCGTCGTCCGGCACCTCGATGCCAAACTCATCCTCCAGCGTCATCACCATATCCACGATGTCGAGGCTGTCGGCCTCAAAATCGCCCATAATGTCACTGTCCATCGTGATCTTAGCGGGGTCGATGTCCAGCTGTTCTGCCAGCAGTGCGCGGATCTTCTCAAACGTATCCATGATAGCGGTCTCCTTTTGCTTTAATTTCGCATCTTCACGCTGCGCAGACCGTGGCAGCCCTTCCCGCCTCCCCTTTGGCGGGCAGACTGTCTCCCTGCGCAGAACGCTCTCTTTCTTTATATCCCATGATATGCTTATTGTCAAGCCCCGTTTTGCTTCCGGCATAATTTTCCGGGCAAAAATTCCGTTCAAAATCTCTCTGCCGCCCCTTTTCTGCTTGACAGAAAGGCCGTTCGTACTTATAGTAATAATAGCCCTTTTTGGCTCTCCCTTTGGGAGAGCTGTCACCGCAGGTGACTGAGAGGGCAAGCCTGCGGCAAAAGAGCCGCCGCACAGCGATAAGCACCCCCTTTGTCAGAGCGAAATTATCGCTGTGTGTTCGCTTTCTCGTCAGCATCCTTGCCCTCTCCGTCTGCTTTGCAGACACCTCTCCCAAGGGGAGAGGCTTTCACGAGAAGGGCAGGCTCTGCAAAATAAGAAATCGATGACGGAAGGAGTATTATGAAGCTTTCATTCACCAAAATGCAGGGCTGTGCCAACGATTATATCTATCTCGACTGCCGCGAAAGCGGTGTGCCGGAGAACATCGCAGCCCTTTCGCAGGACCTCTCCCGCCGCCACTTTTCCATCGGCGCGGACGGCATCATCTGCATCTGCGCCCCGGTGACGGCCGGCGCAGACGGACGGATGCGCATCTTCAACGCCGACGGCAGCGAGGCCCAGATGTGCGGCAACGGCGTACGTTGCGTGGCCGAGTGGCTCTACACCCACGGCGTCGCCAAAGAGACGCTCGTCGTGGACACGGGCAGCGGCCCTAAGACCATCACCCGCAAGGGCCGCCAGCTCTGGCAGGTGGAGATGGGCGGATACTCCGCCATGGCGGCGGCTCTGCCCGCCGTGAATATGGGCGAAGGCCCGCTGGTGGACTGCCCCCTCACCGTGGAGGGCAGGACCTGGCGTGTCGCCTGCATCAGCGTGGGCAACCCCCACTGCGTCACCGTCGTGGACGATGTGGACAGCCTGAAGCTCGAGGACATCGGCCCGGCCTTCGAGAAGCACCCGAACTTCCCGGAGCGGGTCAACACCGAGTTCGTGCAGGTGGTGGACTCCACCCACCTGAAAATGCGGGTGTGGGAGCGGGGCAGCGGCGAGACCTGGGCCTGCGGCACCGGCACATGTGCCACCGTGGCGGCGCTGACCGAGCTGGGCGTCTGCCCCGCCGGGGAGGACGTCCACGTCCAGCTGCGCGGCGGTGAGCTCATCATCCGGGTGCTGCCGGGCAAAAAGCTGCTGATGACCGGCAGCGCGGTCACCGTATGCGAAGGCGTCACTGAAGTTTAAGCATCCCTGCCCTCTCCGTTATGTTTTTGGCGCTCCCTCTGAGGGAGCCGGACGCGGAGCGGCCTGAGAGGGCAAGCCACTTATAAAGAAAGAATTGAGGGAAAGTATCATGAAAATGAACAAACATTACAATGAGCTGAAGGCCAGCTACCTCTTCGTGGACATTGCCCACAAGGTCGCCGCCTATCAGGAGGCACACCCCGAGAAGGAGATCATCCGTCTGGGCATCGGCGATGTGACCCAGCCTCTGGCCAAGTGCGTCGTGGACGCCATGCATGACGCCGTCACCGAGATGGGTACCAAGGAAGGCTTCCACGGCTACGGCCCCGAGCAGGGCTACCCCTTCCTCAAGCAGGCCATTCAGGGCTACTACGCAGGCCGCGGCACCAAGCTGGACGAGGACGAGATCTTCATCTCCGACGGTGCAAAGAGCGACCTTGCCAATGTGCTGGGCCTGTTCGATGTGGACAACACCGTCCTCGTGCCGGACCCCGTCTACCCCACCTATGTGGACGACAACGTCACCGATGGCCGCAAGATCATCTATGGCCGCACCAGTCAGGAGAACGGCTTCCTCGGGATGCCCGACGACAGCGTGAAGGCTGACATCATCTACATCTGCAGCCCCAACAACCCCACCGGCGCTGCCTACACCCGCACCCAGCTCAAGGCATGGGTGGAGTACGCCAGAAAGAACAACGCCATCATCCTCTACGACGCCGCTTACGAGTGCTTCATCTCCGACGGCGAGCTGGCCCGCAGCATCTTCGAGATCGAGGGCGCCCGCGAGTGCGCCATCGAGATCTGCTCCTTCTCCAAGATCGCAGGCTTCACCGGCACCCGCTGCGGCTACACCGTCGTGCCGAAAGAGCTGGAGCGTGACGGTATGAACATCAACAAGCTCTGGCTGCGCCGCCAGACCACCAAGTTCAACGGTGTGCCTTATGTCGTGCAGCGCGGCGCTGCCGCCGTCTTTACCGAGAGCGGCATGGCTGAGATCCAGCACAACCTCGACTACTACCGCAAGAACGCCAAGGTCATCGCCGACGCTCTGGACGAGTGCGGCGTGTGGTACTGCGGCGGCAAGAACAGCCCCTACATCTGGCTGCGCTGCCCCGGCAGCATGAAGAGCTGGGAGTTCTTCGACTGGCTGCTGGAGAACTGCGGCGTCGTCGGCACCCCGGGCGTGGGCTTCGGCGAGTGCGGCGAGGGCTACTTCCGCCTGACCGCTTTCGGTGACGCCGAAAAGACCAAAGAGGCTGCCCAGCGCATCAAGACCGCCATCAAGGCTCTGTAAATTTTATCGCACAAAAAGAGGGAGGCACCCCGCCGGGGTGCCTCCCTTTTTGCTTGCGGTTCAGCGCTCAAAGGTCGTGCTGAGGGTCGTGCTCCACTCCCCGCCGGGGGCGAGGCAGGCCGCAGCGGCACGCTGCTCCCACTCCTGCGGGTCGTCCACCGAGGCGGGCAGCGAGTTCCACGGCTCGATGCAGACGAAGCGCAGCGGCTTCGACAGGGCCGACCAGATGAGGGTATAGGGGAAGCCGGCCACATCGCAGACGATGCTGCGGCCGGTGTCCTTCTCGTAGATGCCCAGCGTCCTGGTGCGCAGGCCCGCCATGCAGAAGCTGTCGTTGTCGAAGAGGTCGTTGGTCAGCTGGATGGCCTGCTGGTTCTTCCACTGGTAGTAGCATTTGCCCGTCAGCAGACCGCCCCCGCTGGCGTCGAGGATGACCGGGCTCTCGGGCTGGTCGAAGCGGAACTCGTAGTCCTCGACGGTGTGGCTGTCATCGAACGGCACCTGAAAGGCCGGGTGGTAGCCGATGCCGAACCGCAGCTCTTCGGCACCGGGGTTCGAGACGGTGAGGGTGTGGTGAAGGGTCTTTCCGTCCAGCCGGAAGGTGCTGGTGAGCAGGAAGTCGAAGGGGAACTTCTCCGCCTTCATGGCCTCATCCGGGCGCAGCTCCAGCCGGATGGTGTCGCCCTCCGCTTTCAGCAGAGTGTGCTCCACGTCCCGGGCAAAACCGTGCTGGCCGCCCTTGTAGGTCTTGCCGCCATGGGTGAAGCTGCCGTCCTTGAGCTTGCCCGTCCACGGGAAGAGGATGGGCGCGTGGCGCTCCCAGACCGCCGGATCGGCCTGCCAGAGCAGCTCCTCCCCCGCCGCGTTCTTCAGGCTGACGGCCTCGGCACCGTGCGTGTCCACCGTAAGGCTCAGAAATTCGTTTTGAATGGTCGCCTGCATTTGTATGCACTCCTTTTCGTGTGTGTTTTGCTGATTCCAGTATACTCTCCCCGCCCCAAAAAGCCAAGGGGATTCACCCATTCTCTCACGGCGGAATAGGCTGTACCGAGCCTTATCTTGATTTCAAGCAAAGGAGAGTTTTTGTATGGCTACCGGAATTCTGCGCATTCAGGCCTTCGCGGCCCGTCAGTCCAGCCCTGTCGAGGGCGTGACCGTCACCGTCAGCGGCAACGGCTTCACCGCCACCCGCCTGACCGACGCCGAAGGCAACGCCGACGATGTCACCCTTACCACCCCCGCCTGTGCTCTCTCGCTGGACGAGAACAACACCACGCAGCCCCCCTACGCGGTCTGTGACCTCGTGGCCTCCAAGACCGGCTACCGCACCGTCCGCATCCAGGGCGTGCAGGTCTTTCCCGACCAGGTGACGCTGGCCCAGCCCGAGATGATACCCGACACGGAAGAGATGCGGGACACCCCCAACGTTCCCATCGTCATCCCGCCCCACAGCCTCTTCACCGGCGACGGCGGCAGCGGCCCGAACCCGTTCCTCGCCTGTACTCCGCGGGTGCTGGACCGGGTCATCATCCCGAAAAATATCACCGTCCATCTCGGCAGGCCCGCCGCCTCGGCCCGGAATGTCACCGTCTCGTTCCGCAGCTATATCGCCAACGTGGCGTCCAGTGAGGTGTATCCGACCTGGGCTGACGAAAACAGCCCAGCGGGGCAGTCGAACTGCCTGCCGACTCAGAAATTCCATTCGATCGTGATTTTTTGTTCTCCGGTAAGCGGATCTTTTGGGCTGACGATGACCCGATGGACCAACAGCACAACAAGTTCGCGGGTCAGCTGTGAAACCTGTGCCAGTTCACGGACACGCTGCCTCTGCGTCTGGACTCCACCGGTCTCTTCCTGCCGTTGTTCCAGTTCCGTTTCCAATGCATCGATCCGGGTCTCTGCCTTTTTCACTTCTTCCAGAAAGGTCTGGTTCATTTCAGAAAACTGAACGGCATCGATCAAGCCTGACACCTTATCCAGATACAGCTCCTGCATGGCCTTGCGCCGCCGGGCTGCTTCGCTTTTCAACCGTTTCAGCTCGTCACGCCTGGCCTGCTCTCGCTGCCGGATGGGGTCATCCTGTTCTGGAAGGGTAACTTTTTCAGGGTCAAAATAGTCTGCCGCATACGCCCGGATACGTTCCAGTACCGCATTCTCCAACGCGTTCATATCGGTACAGGTCTTGTTGCCGCACACTTCCGGTGCGCGCTGGTGCATCCGGCAGCGAACATAGCGTCTTTGTGTTCCATCTGCTCTCGGCTGACGGCCAGTCTGCTCCATGCAGCTGCCACAGCATCCACAAACCACCTTTTTTGCCAGCGGATGGATCGTTCCCTTCTCGCCGCTCCGGGTGCGCCCCTGCATCATCCTCTGGACCGTTTCAAACATTTCCCGCTCAATGATCGCTTCATGCGTATTTTCTACAACGATCCACTGCGATTTTGGAAGCCAAATCGTCTTTTCAGACTTGTAACTTATCTTTTTATGCTTTCCCTGCACCATATTTCCGATATAAAGCTGATCATGCAGTATTTGATATACGGTGGGACTGCTCCAAAGAGCCGCATTTGTATTCTTCAATGCACTGCGGTAATGGATGCCATGCAGCTGCTTATAGGCCGTTGGGCTTGGAATTTTTTCGTCATTCAGGATGCGTGCGATCTTGTGTGCGCCGATCCCGTTAAGAGCCATGGAAAAAATCCGCCTTACCACTTCGGCCGCTTCCGGGTCGATGATGAGTTTTCCTTTTGCATTTGGGTCTTTGCAGTATCCATACCGTGCAAAAGAGCCGATGAACAGCCCCTCTTTCCGCTTGTGGTCAAGCACCGAGCGGACATTGGTGGATAGATCTTCCAGATACCATTCGTTGATCAGGCCGTTGATTTGGCGGGATTTTTTGTTCGCGGTATCGTTGGTATCCACATGGTCTACCACCGCAATGAAGCGAATCCCCCACTCCATGAACTTTCCGTGCAGATATTTTTCCACGAGCTCCATATCGCGGGTGAAACGGGATTGCGTTTTGGCCAGTACCACATCAAACTGATGTTCGCTTGCGGCTTGCAGCATCGAATTGAATGCCGGGCGGTTCCGGTCGATGCCGGAATAGTCCTCATCCGAATAGATCTGGTAAATCTCAAATCCGTTCTCCAGGGCGTACTGGAGCAGCATCGACTTTTGATTCTGAATGCTCTCCGATTCACCAATTTTATCTTCATCTTCTTTGCTCAGGCGGCAATAAATTGCTGCTTTCATGATCTGCCCCCTTCTTTTTGTACACGAGCATCCATGCGCAGCATAACGCATCCCTCCTTCCAATTCAGGGATGCCAAATCAGGCGCAGGATCTTGAAGGAACGGCATTGAGCAATCCATCGATGATATATCGCTCAAATTCCTTTTGAAACCGTTCTTTGCGCTGCTCGTTGTTGTCCGAACGAAATTTTTCGTGCAGAATAAAAGGAGTTTTTTTCATCGAATCCCCCTTTTCGGTCCATCTGGTCGTGATATGGGTCACTTCAGTCTATTTCCAGCCAGCGAAATTCAGAACTTTCCATATTTTTCATGCAAAATATTGCAAGACGTTCAAAATCAACTTGAAACGCCTTTGCCGCAATGGTACAATTATACTGTCATTTTATGGAAACTCGGCGCAAAGCCCCGTGCGGACAGGCCGCAAGCGCCGGAGTTCCTGTGGGATGTGTAAGAACAGCTAAGGCAGCACTGCGCTACTGCACCTGCGCAGTATTGCTTTCCGAAAATGTGAGAAAGTATATTTATATGATGAAAAAGATCTCCCGCCGCTCGTTTTTGCAGGTCTGCGGCATTACTGCGGCAGCGGCAGCACTGACCGCCTGCGGCGGCACTAAGACCGAAACGGCTAAAAAAGACGCTGCTCACGAAGCCATCACCTTTATGGCACCTTATAAGGAGATAGAAGCCTTTATTGAGCAGGTACACAGCGTTTACCCGGAAGTAAACATCGAGGTCGTGCCCTACAGCGGCGATAACACCACCACCTGTCTGCAGAATATGTTTGCGGCGGGCGACCTGCCGGACGTCTGCACCTTGACCTACTACGACCCCCGGAGCGATCTGGTCTCCGACAAACTGCTGGACCTTTCCGGCTACGATTTTACGGACAACTATGTGGAGTCCCGTCTGCAGGACGTGTTCGACAACGGTGCCATCTACCTGCTGCCCTCGACCTACAACTGCTACGGCATCACCTACAACAAGACCCTGCTGAAGAAATACGGCTGGGAGCTGCCCAATTCTTTCACGGAGCTGGAAGAACTGGCTGCAAAGGCAAAGGAAGCCGGGGTCGATCTCTGTCTGCCGCAGATCCAGTATCCGGGCTACGGTTTCCAGTACCTGTGCAACATTGCGGAAGCCGATTTCCTCGGCACACTGGACGGCAGGCTGTGGCAGCGGGATTATCTGTCCGGTAAGGCAAATGTCAGCAATACCCCCGGCATGATGCAGGCGATGGCCTATGTCCAGAAGTGGAAGGACATCGGGATGCTGAACGACTCCGGCGACGCTCTTGACGACAATGTGACCCGGCAGAGGATGACCGAGGGGAACACCCTGTTTTTGATCGGAAACACCAACGGCATCGTGGAGGCAGACGGCAACGCCGATAAATACGGGCTGATGCCGTTTCTCTCGGAGGACGGCACCCAGAACGTTTTTGTTCTGAATGTGAACCGCTTCTACGGTCTGAATAAAAAGCTGGAGCAGGCCCCCCAGAAGCTGGAGGATGCGCTCAAGGTGATGCGTGTGCTTTCCACCGTTTCAGGCACCAGCGCTCTGCAGCCCGCAACGGCGCTGAAAAGCAGCCTGCTGCCCTTCAAGGACGCAAAAGCGGACGGCACCTACTATGCCGACATCGCCGATGCCCTGAACGTGGGCAACACCGCGCCCTTTATCTATTCCGGCTGGGAAAACACCATCGTGACCACCGGCCTTAAAATGCTGGACTTTATCAAGGGCAATGCCACCATGGAGGATGTCATCCGTCAGCTGGACGAGGATCAGGACAGTGTGGTGAACGACACCCCGGATGTCATCACTACCGTTACGGAGGAGCTTTCGCAGGAGGACTGCGCCATGCTGGTGGGGCGCTGCTTTGCACAGGCTACCGGCAGCGACCTTGCGCTGGTCTCGCTGAGCACATGGATCCCCGGCAACCCCACCGAGCAGAACCACCACGGCGTAGCGGCCAAGCTGTACGCCAAGGATATTACGGATTACGACCTTTCGGTCATTCTGCCCACCGGCTGGAACCGCACCATCCAGACCGTTTCCCTGACCGGGCAGCAGATCAGCGGCCTGCTTGCTTCTGGTTACGATGCCTACGGCAACGGCAAGTGCTACCCCTATGTGCTGGTAAGCCCGGTGCAGCCGGAGGCGGACAAAACTTATCAGGTTGCAATCTGCGGTGTGAGCGACCAGCTGGCTGCGGAGACCACGGTCACAGACAGCGGCGTGGTGGGCATGGACGCCGCAAAAGCCTTCTTTGGCGCATACACCACCATCAGCCGGGCAGATACCGCATGGAGCTAGGGTGCACCTGAAACAAAACGGACAGGAGATACCGGATGTGAACAACAAAATCTATAAAAGGCTGTTTGGCGGCTTCGGCTTTGTCATCATCGTGTCGCTCCTGACCCTTTTTGTCATGAGCCAGACCTACATCCAGAACCTTGTCTACCATGAGCGGCTGAGCCAGATGGAGGAAGTCACCCACCAGATGTTCCGCAGTCTGGAAGATGTCATCGACACCCACTGGGACGAGGTGGATGTGCAGTGTAATTATTTGTACAACAGCCCGCTGGAGACCGATACCGACCTCTACCGCTATCTGAAAAAGCTGTCGGAGCTTTCCAATTACCATGAAAAACAGATCGAACTGGTAGCCGTGGATACTGCCGGACATTATTATACCGAGTATGGCCGCATGGGGCTGCTGCGGGGAATGAACTATCTGGAAAGCGCACCGGAGCGGGTCAACTATGTTTCCAACTCGCTGACCAAGGACGACTCCCGGATGGTGTTTCTGGAACAGCTCTCCACCCCCATCACACTGCAAAGCGGAGAGAAAGCGATCACCCTGCGCTACTTCGGCATCTCCCAGAGCATGACCCAGCTGAACGATTATTTCCGCTGTGACGCCTACGAAAACAACAACAGCGTCTATGTGCTGGACAACGATGGCTTCAAGCTGTTCAACGCCAATGACACCGAGCTGCTGAAGGGACACAACGTATACACCGTCCTCTCCCAGATGTCCTATCTGCACGACTCTTCCTTTGCGGGGGCAAAGGAGCGGCTTGCCCGCACAGGCTCCTGCTATTCCAATGCCGTGCTGGATGGGACTGAGTATTTCTACGCCCTGAAGCAGATGGAAAACGCCCAGTGGACACTGGCGTTCCTTGTTCCGGCAGAATATGTGGCCGTGAATACGCAGAAGCTGGTCAACATCGTCATGGTCATCATCATCGTCATTGCGATGGTGTTCTCGGTCATAACAGTTTTCGTCGGCTGGTTTCTCCTGCGGCAAAAGCAGCAGCAGGAGCTGCGGGCCGAAAAAGAAGCGAACCTCCGTCTGGAACAATACAACATCCATCTGACGCAGGTAAACGATGAGCTGCGGCAGGCGCAGGATGCTGCCGCAGAGGCGTTACAGTCCGCAGAGCGCGCCAGCAAGGCCAAGACGGACTTCCTCTCTAACATGAGCCACGACATCCGTACCCCCATGAACGCCATCATCGGCATTACCACCCTGATGAAAAACGAGCTGCACCAGCCGGAAAAGCTGGCCGAGCATCTGGGCAAGCTGGAAAGCTCCGGCCGGCTGCTGCTGGGCATCATCAATGATATTCTGGATATGAGCCGCATCGAGAGCGGCAAGACCACCCTGAATGTGGAAAAAATGAACCTGCCCCAGCAGGTCAGCCAGCTGGACAGCATCATCCGTCAGCAGGCAGGCCAGCGCCGCCAGACCTTTACGGTAAACACCCATCTGCAGCACGAAAACGTACTGGCGGACCCCAACCGCCTGAATCAGGTGCTGATGAACATCCTCTCCAACGCGGTCAAATATACGCCCAGGGGCGGGCATATCCGGTTGGAGGTGGAGGAGCTGCCCCGGAACGAGCACTTCGCCCGGTACCGCTTTGTGGTGCAGGATGACGGCATCGGCATGAGCGAGGAGTTCCAAAAGACCCTTTTTGACCCCTTTACCCGCGAGGAAAAATCCGGCACCAACAAGGTGCAGGGCACCGGCCTTGGCATGGCCATCACCAAGAGCATCGTAGACCTGATGGGCGGCTCCATCAGCGTGGAGAGCGCCCCCGGTAAGGGTACCCGCTTTGAGGTCGTGCTGGAATTTCCCATTGATACGGAGTCGGACCATGCGCAGAAGGTGCAGGCTCTGCCGGAGGAAGCAGAAGAAACTTCTCCCCTGTCCGGCATGAAGTTCCTCTGCGCCGAGGATAACGCCATCAACGCCGAGATCCTGGAAATGCTGCTGGAATCCAAGGGCGCAAGCTGCACCGTCTGCTCCAACGGTCAGGAGATCGTGGATGCCTTTGCCAGCGTCAAGCCCGGCGAGTACGACATGATTTTAATGGACGTGCAGATGCCGGTGATGGACGGCCTGGAGGCCACCCGCCGTATCCGCAACGGCGAAAATCCGCTGGGCAGGATCATCCCCATCCTTGCCATGACCGCCAACGCCTTCCTTGAGGATATGCAAAAGAGCAAGGAAGCCGGCATGGATGAACATCTCTCCAAACCCGTGGACATTGCAGCACTGGAACAGACCGTAAAACGCTTCCGCGTTACCCCTCCCCATTAAAAAATAGCGGAAAAGCGCGTTTCCGCAGATGAAACACACAAATGATGTAAATGATGTAGAAGAGGGTCAGAACGTGAATACACTTTCCGAGATCGAGGAATATTACAAAGCGCGTGAGCAGCAGCTGTTGAAAAAACTTCATCAACAGGAAACCGCTCTTGCCGCAGCGGAGCAGGCGCTGAAACAACTGACCGAAAATCAGAAAGCATCGGAGGACGAAACAGCCCGACAGCGCGCTGCACGGGAGCAGCAGCTCAAAGACGAGCTTTATCGGGATCCGCTGACAGGAATTTACAACCGCCGCTATTACGAAGAAGTCGTCCGTAAATCCACCGGCCCGGCGGGCATCGCGCTGATGGATGTGGACGATTTTAAGATCTGCAACGACACCTATGGACATTACGCCGGAGATATGGCACTGAAAACGGTGGCAAACGCTATCCAGTCCTGCATCCGGAAGTCGGACCTGCTCATCCGCTACGGCGGGGACGAATTTCTGCTGGTGTTACCCGGCATTCCGGGAGATTGTTTGCAGACCAAACTGGAACAGATCTGCACCGCCGCGCAGATGGCATCTGTACCCGGCTATTCGCATTTCCGTATCTCGCTGAGCATTGGCGGAACGATACAGTCCCTCGCCGACCCGATGGAAAACATCGTTCGCCGGGCGGACCGGCTGATGTATCAGGCAAAGTGCCGCAAGAATGCCGTCATGGTGGAGGTTCCGGGGCATGACATGGCGGCTTTGGAAAAACTTTTGCAGAACAAGTCACAGATCTTACTTGTGGATGACTCCGCAATGAACCGCATGATGCTGACAGAGATCCTGAGGGATAGTTACCACATTCTGGAAGCAGAAAACGGACGGGAATGCATGGAAAAATTGCAGGCAGAAGCCGGAAACATTGCACTGGTGCTGCTGGACATCAATATGCCCGTTATGGACGGCTTTGAAGTGCTGAAAGCCATGAATGCCAACCACACCATCGAGGATATCCCGGTCATTATGATCTCCAGCGAGGACTCCGATGCGACGATCCGGCGTTCCTATGAGCTGGGCGCAAGTGATTATGTCAATCGCCCCTTCGATGCTCGTATCGTGTACCGCCGTGTGACCAACACCATCAAGCTGTACGCCAAGCAGCGGCGGCTGGTGCAGATGGTCTCTGAGCAGATCCGCGCCCGTGAGAATAACACGGATATGCTGGTGGGTGTACTGAGCCATATCGTAGAATTCCGCAACGGCGAAAGCGGCGCCCATGTGCGGCACATCCGCATCATCACCGAGCTGCTGCTCCGCCGTCTGTTGGAGAGCAGCAGATACTCGATCACTGCGGAACAGCAGGATATGATCCCGCTGGCTTCCGCCCTGCACGACATCGGAAAAATCGGCATTGACGAAAAGGTCCTCAACAAGCCCGGCAGACTGACCCCGGAGGAATTCGAGGTCATGAAGACCCACAGCATGCTGGGAGCCCAGATGCTGCATGATCTGGATAATTTTGCAGAGCAGCCGCTGCTGCAAACGGCCTACGAGATCGCCCGCTGGCACCACGAACGCTGGGATGGGCGCGGCTACCCGGATGGGCTGAAGGGCGATGAGATCCCCATCAGCGCACAACTGGTCTCGCTGGCTGATGTGTACGATGCACTGACCAGCGAACGCTGCTACAAAAAAGCCTTCTCCCACGAAAAAGCCGTGCAGATGATCCTGAACGGCGAGTGCGGAGCGTTCAACCCGCTGCTGCTGCAGTGCCTGACGGATATTCAGGCTGACCTGAAAGAAGAATTACAGCAGCGCAACTGAGCAATGGATGCAATAAAACAGGAGAACAAAGAGCCCAAATGAAACACAGAATCTCACGCCGTGCATTTCTGCGCGGCTGCACCCTGCTGGCGGCATCTGCTGCCGCCGGCAGTCTGACTTCCTGCGGCGGAACGAACGCGAAGGACAGCAGTCTTCCGCAGCTCATTGTGGGAAGTGATACCTATCCGCCCTATATTTATCTGAACAATGACGGCGTTCCCGCCGGGATCGACGTGGAGATCGCCACCGAAGCCTTCCGCCGCATGGGATATGCTGCCCGGTTTGAACCGATCGATTGGGAGCAAAAAACAGCTCTGGTGGAAAGCGGCACCATCGACTGCATCTGGGGCTGCTTTTCCATGGATGGGCGCGAGGAGGTATACCGCTGGGCGGGACCCTACATGGTGAGCCGTCAGGTGGCTGCGGTGGATGCCGACAGCAGCATCCGGACACTCGGCGACCTTGCCGGAAAGACCATCGCCGTGCAGAGCACCGGCAAGCCGGAGGAGATCTTTCTCAGCGGCTCCGACCCGCGCATCCCGCAGACCGTCGAGGTGTTCAGCACCGAAGACCGCAGCGTGCAGTATGCGATGCTGGCCTGCGGCTATGTGGATGCCATCGCTGCCCATGAGACGGCCATCCTGCAATACATGAAGGACAATTCCGTGGAGTTCCGCATCCTCGAGGAACCGCTGCTGGTCACCGGGCTGGGCATCGCCTTTGCCAAAAACGACAGCCGCGGGCTGGACATCCAGCTGAACGCTGTTCTTGCGCAGATGCGCACAGACGGCACACTGGAGCAGATCCTTGGCAAGTATCTTGAACACGCTTCGCAGTATCTGGAGGTGGACACCATTGGCATGTAAAAACAAAACCATCTCAGATACATGGAGATGGGGGCTCTATCTGGTCATCGGCGTGCTTTTTATGGCCGGCGTCGTTTTTTTCTCAAGTTGGCAGGCACTGCGTGCAACGGAGGCTCGTTTCTGCCAGATCCTTGATTTTGTCAAATCCCAGTCCACCAGCTTTGAAAAGCACAACGATACGGTCGTGGCCAAAGCGCTCCGCCGCACGGCGGTATCGGTGCATCAGCTGGCACAGGACCCTGCGCTCGACCTTTCCGACCCGGAATGCCTGAGCAGGCAGGCAGAGCTGCTCTGGCTCACAGGCATTTCGGTTCTGGCCCCGGACGGTACGCTCCTGTGCGAATCCACAACCAACGGCATCGGCTATGCCCGGTTTGGAGAACCGCTCAAGAATGATGCCGTTCTGGACGTTTTCTCTTACCCGCAAAAAACCTATCTGAAGCGGATCCTGCTGGAGGATGGGTCTGCCGTGGATGTTGCGGCACACCGGGCAGAAAGCAAAGAGGTCATCCTGCTTGCCTACCGCTATACCCCGGCAGAATTTGTAGAGGGAACGGCTTTGTCCATCCAGAGCGTACTGGACGGCTACTCGGTCGAGACCAGCGGCACATTGTTCATCGTGCAGAACAATCAGGTCATTGCCTCCAACCGCCCGGAGCTCATCGGGCAGGATGCTGCGGACAGTCTGCCGGTGCGGGAGATCCGCAAAGCCGGGGCTGCCGAAACGCTGACCCATACCCACGATTGGAACGGCTCCGGCTGCTATGTTGGAATGTACTGCCACGGAAGGCCTTTCGATCTCTATGCGTATACGGATGAAAGATCCGTCTTCCGTGAATCGTTTCAGCTGATTTTGATGGCACTGGCCGGTTACATCCTGCTTGTAATGGTCCTTCGGGTGCTGCGCAGACGCTCCGTGCAGGAGATGGAGCAGCAGAAGAAAGAGCAGGAGAAGAAGTATCAGGCTCAGCTGGAGGAACAGAACCGCAAACTGGAGATCGCACTCCAGCACGAGGGTGCGGCAAACCGTGCCAAGCGGGAGTTCCTGTTCAATATGAGCCACGATATCCGCACCCCCATGAACGCCATCATCGGCTTCACCTCGCTGGCTGCGACCCATATTGATAATAAGGAGCAGGTGCTGGACTACCTGAAAAAGATCTCTACCTCCAGCCAGCATCTGCTTTCCCTCATCAATGATGTGCTGGATATGAGCCGCATCGAGAGCGGAAAAGTAAAAATTGAAGAGAAAGCGGTGCATCTGCCGGACCTCGTCCACGATGTGCGCTCCATCATCCAACCCGATGTTTCGGCAAAGCGGCTGTCGCTTTTCATCGATACCATGGACGTGGAGAACGAGGACATCATCACCGACCCGCTGCGGCTGAACCAGATCCTGCTGAACATTTTGTCCAACGCCATCAAGTTCACTCCCACAGGCGGTACGATCAGCATCCGCATCGCCCAGAAGAACGGTGCGCCCAAGGGCCGTGGCTGCTATGAGTTCCGCATCAAGGACAATGGCATTGGTATGAGCGAAGCGTTCCAGAAGCACATCTTTGAGGCGTTCAGCCGGGAGGAAAGCTCCACCGTCAGCGGCATTCAGGGTACCGGCCTGGGCATGTCCATCACCAAGAACATTGTGGATATGATGGGCGGCACCATCGCGATCGAAAGCGAACCGGGCAAGGGCAGCGAATTCATCGTAGATCTCTGCTTCGCACTCAGCGGACAAAGGGTGGAGCCCAAGCAGCTCCCGCAGTTGGAAGGGCTGCGCGCATTGGTAGCAGACGACGATACCGACACCTGCCTGAGCGTCAGCACCATGCTGTCCAAGATCGGGATGCGGCCGGAGTGGACGATCTCCGGCCGGGAAGCGGTGATCCGCACCCGATACGCCATGGAGCAGGGCGACGAATTCAGCGTCTACATCATCGACTGGCTCATCCCCGATATGAACGGCATCGAGGTCGTGCGGCAGATCCGCAAGCTGATCGGGAAAAGCTGCCCTATCATCATTCTGACGGCCTACGATTGGACGGATATTGAAGAGGAAGCCCGCGCTGCCGGAGTGACCGCCTTCTGCGAAAAGCCGCTGTTCCTTTCCGAACTGCGCAGAGTTCTGGCAGAACCGTACGGTGCAGAGCCTGCCTGTAAGCCAGCGCAGCCAGATGCCGCCGAGCTCAAAGGAAAGAAGCTTTTGCTGGTGGAGGATAATGCCTTGAACCGCGAGCTCGCGCTGGAGATCCTGAAGGAAGCGGGCTTTGCGGTAGACACTGCTGAGGATGGCGAGATCGCTGTCCAGAAGATGAAGCAGGCGGCCCCCGGGCAGTACGATTTGATCTTGATGGACATCCAGATGCCCAAGATGGACGGTTACGAGGCAACGCGGCAGATCCGCGCCCTGCCGGATGCTGCAAAGGCAGGCATTCCCATCTTTGCAATGACGGCAAATGCCTTTGAAGAAGACCGCCAGAATGCATTGAAGGCCGGTATGGACGGCCACATTGCAAAGCCGCTGGATATTCCGCATCTGCTGCAGGTCCTTGCAGATGTACTGAGATCATAACGACTGCCAGCCGACAAAAGCAAAAGCACCCGCAGCAGGCTTCGCAGAGGCTCTTGACCTCTGGAAGCGAATGCTGCGGGTGCTTTATTTCTTTTCTGTCTGACAGGCGTTTGGCTTACAGGATCTTGCGCAGCTCCTGCACGAGATCGCCGATCACGATGGGCTTGGACAAAAAGCCGTTCATGCCGCTTTCCAATGCGTTGCGGCGGTCCTCGTCGAAGGCGTTGGCGGTCATGGCAAGGATGGGGAGCTTTGCCCGGGCAGGGTCATCCAGTGCGCGGATCTTCCGGGTGGCGGTGTAGCCGTCCATCACCGGCATCTGCACATCCATCAGCACCAGATCATAGCTGCCCGGCGCTGCGGTGCTCACCTTTTCCACCGCCACTTCACCGTTTTCCGCCGTATCGACCCGGAAGCCGTACTCGCGCAGGATCTCCTGTGCGATCTCGCGGTTCAGCTCGTTGTCCTCTACCAGCAGGATGTGTCTGTCCTTGAAGTCGGCGTTCTTTTCCGGCAGAAGCTCCTGCGACGCATCTGTCAGCTTCTGGCCGAGGGCGCTCATCAGAGTCTCGCGCAGGTCAGACATGAACATGGGCTTGGAGCAGAAAGCGGTCACACCGGCGGCCTTTGCCTCCACCTCAATGTCAGACCAGTCGTAGGCCGTCAGGATGATGATGGGGGTATCGTCATTCAGGCTGCGTATCTGGCGGGTGACCTCGATGCCGTTCATATCCGGCAGCCGCCAGTCGATGATATAGGCGTGGTAGGCATCGCTCATCTCGATGGACTGCCGCGCGCGCAGCACCGCTTCCTTGCCGGAAAGGGTCCACTCCGCGCGCATTCCCACCTTGACCAGCATCTTTGTCACGCTGTCGCAGGTGTTGAAATCGTCGTCCACCACCAGAGCCTTCAGACCCTCCAGCTCAGCGATCTTTTCCACCGGGCGGTGCTCTGCCTGCACCCGCAGCGGCACACGAATGATAAACTCGCTGCCCTTGCCCTGCGCTGTCTGCACCTCGATGGTGCCGCCCATCATATCCACGATGTTCTTGGTGATGGCCATGCCAAGGCCGGTGCCCTGGATACGGCTGACCGTGGAGGTGCGCTCCCGCTCAAACGGCTCAAAGATTTTTTTGGCAAATTCCGGGCTCATGCCGATGCCGTTGTCCTTGATGCGGAACTCGTACTGCCCGCAGCCGCGCACCTGCCCGGCAAGCTGGCGCACCCGCACCGAGACCGTGCCGCCCGCCGGGGTGAACTTGATGGCGTTGGACAGCAGGTTCAGCAGGATCTGGTTCAGCCGGGTCTTATCGCAGTAGACATCCTCGTCGGCCACATCCATCGCGTCCATATAAAGCTCCAGCTGTTTTGCGTAGATCTGCCCGCTGACGATGGTTTTCAGATCGTGCAGCACCTCCGAAAGGTTGACTTCCACCTCTTCCAGATGGAGCTTTCCGCTTTCAATTCGGCTCATATCCAGCACATCGTTGATGAGCGAGAGCAGATGGTTGCTGGAAGCAAGGGTCTTGGCCAGATAATCCTTCACCCGCTCCTTGTCGTCGATATTGCTGATCGCCAGTGTGGTAAAGCCGATGATGGCGTTCATGGGGGTGCGGATGTCGTGGGACATATTGGAAAGGAAGGTGCTCTTGGCGCGGTTGGCAGTCTCGGCGGCGGCAACGGCATCCGAAAGCGCCTGATTCACCTGTTTGTCGGCGGTGCGGTCGGACATGACAAGGATGTATTTGGTCCTGCCCTCCACCTCGCTGCCTATGGCGATGTTATGGAACCAGCGGCGCTCTTTGGTTTCCAGATGCTCAAACTCGAGATCCCATTCCCGCTGCTGCCCGCGGAGAAGCCCTTCCAGATAGTTTTTATCACGGTCCGGGGAATCCTTCGGGTGCAGCTGTGTCAGAACACGGACATCCTGCCGGACTTCTCTCCACGAGATGCCCAGCAGCCGCTCAATGTTCGGGCTGACATAATCCACCTTGGAGGTCTCTGCGTCCAGCATCAGGAAAACGTCGTCCACGTTCAGCGAGAGCTTTTGGAACAGTTCGTCCCGGTACGAGATCTCGGTATCCTTCCGGCGCAGGGTCGTATGGCTTCTGCGCACAATGAGCAGAATGGCCAGCACCGCAAGACCTGCGGCGATGCCCGCTGCGATCTGTATCGTATGGAACCACAGCTTATCCAGATTGGCATTGACGATTTTGACCGGGACAAGTCCCAGCATCGTCCAGCTCTGGACAGCCGTACCCTCGTAGACCAGATAATAACTGGTGTCACCCAGCTTTACCCTCAGGTTTCCGCTGCTGCCCTGCTCAAAGGCATTGGACAGATCCAGGATCTGCTCCTCTGAAAGGTCGGAATGGTCGCGCAGCATCGCAATGAAGTTGTAGATCGTTTCCGTGCGGTTTACAGAATTGTCGATGACCACCCGCCCATCCGGGTAGATGACATAGTTGCTGGCATTGCCCTGAAAGGCAGAATTGTCCAGTAATCTCAGCACCTCATCGTTGTAATAGGTGATGGCAACGGCATCGTAGGCAAAGCCCCGGTAGCTGCCCTGCGTTTTGGGACAGATGAACGCCAGCATCTGGGGCTTGCCGGGCAGCGCCGTGTTCACGACGACATCCTCATCGTGAGCGAGCCTTTCGTCCAGATTGGTCTGCAGGCCAAGATAGCCGGTCGCCCCGGTCACGGTCATGTAGTTGCCGTCATAGGTAAGAAAGTAGAATTCGGCAAACCCGGCCTCCTGCTGTGCCGCCCCGATATACGCCTGTATTTCGGCCTCATCCGAGGTAGTTTCCAGAAAGCCGTTGTACAGATGCAGATAGGTCAGGTTCTTGCGCACCATCTCTTTCAGCATATTATTGGATTTATGCAGCACCTCTTCCAGATGCGAGGTGCTTTCCTGATAGATGGTCTGGGACACAAACGAGATGTACCGAACGCTGAAACCTGCTATCAGCAAGACCAGAAGAAGAATGGCAGCAACAGGGAGCCACTTTTGCCGGGGATGGCAGTTTCGTTTGGATTCGTGCTTTTCGTCTTCCATCCCGCTTACCTCAGTGTCATGTAGTTTTCAGGCTCTGCAAGCACTGCGCCGCCGCCGGAGAGATGATCGCGCCATCTGTTTTTTACCCATGTATCTCCGTCCAAAGACCTGCCGCTTTCGCTCGCAAGCAGCGCTTCCATCTGATTTTCCGCTGCCAGACAGGTCACGGTAACGGTGTCGTCGTCCCCCAGCGGCTGTCCGTTCCGGGTGATGCCGGTCAGGGTATAGCTGCCGCCTGCCTCTTTGACCTCCACGGCAATGCCGCTGACCACCGGCAGAGAGCCGCGGTTGAAGGGCACAAACCCGCCCTCGCAGCCTTCCACAAAGGCGCGGACGGTCTCCTTCAGCTCTGCGCCGGTCATGGTGCGCTGGCGGGACATCAGACCGTTGGGCATGATCATGGAAGCGGCCATTTTCTTGTTATAATCTGCCTGCAGCACACTGCCGGTAAAGCTGTTTGCGGTGGCAAGCAGCACATCGGTGCCATAAACGCCCCGCAGCGTGTTCGCCATAACGGAGAAGGAGGCGCTGCCGCCGTTTGCGTGGAAGACGTTGGAGCAGCTCTTCCCGGAGGTCAGCACGATCTCGTCATCGGCAGGCGTTTCTTCGGCAAGAAGCTGGGCATTGAACGCGCGATAGGCCTGCTGTGCCGTGTACTCGCCCGCGATCATTTTGGAGACAACGTCCTTGGAGACGGCAAAGAAATCGTTGGAGGCGATGCGGATATACATGTGGTTTTCTTCCACCACATCGCGCACGTCCTTCATGTACTCGGTCAGGCGCAGGGGGACGTTCTGGCTGTAGCTCAGCAGGTCCTGCCCGTCGGCAACGATGCGGCTCTGCGCCTCCTCGGAGAGCATGACGTTCAGCACCTTCATGGCTTTTTCGCGGCGCGCGGTGTCCTGCTCGAGGTCACGGTTCAACGCCACCTGGAAATAGGGGGTGGTCATGATCCACTTTTCGCCGTTCTGGCTGAAGAAGGGCAGGAAGATCGTGTCGATGCCCTCATCCCGAAACATCTTGACACCGGCAGAGCTGCCAAAGTACATGGCAGCTTCTCCGTTCCGGAACATCCTGGTCACATCGTCGTAATTCAACGCAAGATCGTCTGCCGTGAGGTGGGTATCCTGAATGAACTGCGCCATCCGCTCAAACGCCCCCGGCCACACGGTGTCGTCCAGACCCACCCGTGCGGTGTTGGCAGGGTCGCTGTAAGCAGTGCGCCACTTGCGCCCATCAGTCGTGGTAAGCTCGGCAGCGGAAAGCCCCTGCAGCGTTTCCATGCAGATGTAGTCGTAGGTATAATCGGCGGTAAAGCCGCGGATGCCCACCTTCTCAAACGCCTGACAGGCCGAAACGAAGCTCTCGTAATCGGTAGGCAGGGGGATCCCGTACTGCTCAAAAAGGCTGCGGTTGACCACAAAGCCGTGGGCATCCGCGCAGACCGGCAGCCAGTTCACGCTGCCGTCCTCGTTTTTGAAGCTGTTGAGGTAGGTGTTGTAGACAGCGCCCGCCTCGTTGGTCAAGGCAAGGTTCATCAGGCTGTCCTTCAAGGGAGCCGCATCGTGCAGCGAGAAGCGGCAGCAGGTGATGATATCCGGCAGGCCGCCGTTCTCCTGCAAAAACTTGTAAAAATCCAAATCGTTGTTTCCCACGATGAATTCAATATTTACATCCGGCAGCTGGGACTGGATATAAGGCGCATAGGTTTCGTACAGGTTATTCGTCCACAGATACACCTGAATGGTCTGAGCATCCTCCTGCTTTTCCACATTTTCGGCGGTTTTTGTTCCGCAGCCGGTCAGCACAGATAGACCTATCACCAATGCCGCAAATGCAGAAAAAAGGCGGTGCAATGTTCTTTTGTTCATTAAATCGTTCCCCTCACAACTCTTGGGCAGCTGCCGTTCCGCGATCCCGAATACCACAAAAAGGCATCGGTACAGCATGACAGAACTATAGGATTATTTTACCACCGCCACGATGGATTTTCAATAAAATTTCATATGTTGATTCATAAAAGCAGCGCGTGTCCGATTTCTTTGCGCCAGTCGATGCAGCTTTTTTTGAACAGTATATATACCAACGCATACAGTATGTATGTGTAACATTATAACAGAGGCATTTCAAGGGTTTATGCTTGTGAATACTGCTTACGTTCTATGATTATCACTTGATAAAAAGGCAGCTTTGACCAGTTGGGTTATTTTGCTCCCCGTGGCCCGAGCAGGCCCTGCGGGCCAACATCCACTGCCAGATCTCGCTGGCTCTCAACCGCATCTACACCGAGTGGTACCCCAGCAAGGGCTACAGTTTCAACATCACCAACTCCACCAGCTACGACCAATACTACGTCCATGGCCGGACGGTGTTCGACGTCATGGTGCGGCTGACGGACGACATCTTCAACACCTATATCCGCAAGACCGGCACCGTGAACCCCTACTACGCCGAGTACTGCGACGGCAAATCCGTCACCTGCCCCGGCCTCAAGCAGTGGGGGACGGTCACGCTGGCCAATCAGGGCCGCAGCGCACTGAGCATCCTCAAATACTACTACGGCAGCAACATCGAGATCATCCGCACCAACAACATCCAGTCCATCCCCCAGAGCTACCCCGGAAGCCCTCTGCGGCAGGGCAGCACCGGAGCGGCGGTGTTCACCCTGCAGCGGCAGCTCAACCGCATCACCAAAGACTATCCCTTCCTCGGCCTGCTGACGGTGGACGGCATCTTCGGCCGCAAGATGACCGAGACGGTCAAAAAGTTCCAGAAGCAGTTCAACCTCACCGCCGACGGCGTGGTGGGCCGCAGCACCTGGTATAAGATCAGCTATATCTATGTCTCGGTGAAGGACCTCGCCGAGCTGACCAGTGAAGGCGAGACATTCAGCGGCACCCTCCCGGACGGCCCATGGAACTTCGGCAGCAGCGTCCTCAAACAGGGCTCCACCGGCAGCGAGGTAGAGCAGATGCAGTTCTGGCTGAGTACGCTGGCTCAGTATGAGAGCCGCATCCCCTCTGTCACGGTGGACGGCGTCTACGGCAGCGGCACAGCGGCGGCTGTCCGGGCGTTCCAGCGGCTCTACGGCCTGACGGTGGACGGCATCGTGGGCCTCACCACATGGACCAAACTGTACGACCAGTTCCGCAGCATCCAGTCCGACAACGGCACTCCCAACGCCTACCCCGGCACCGCCCTGCGCCAGGGCAGCAGCGGCCAGAACGTCCGGCTGGTGCAGTTCTGGCTGAAGATCGCGCGGACGGTCTATTCCCGTCTCAACAACATCACCGTGGACGGCATCTTCGGCTCGTCTACCGCAGCGGCCGTGCGGCGGTTCCAGACCTACTTCGGCCTCACCAGCGACGGCGTCGTGGGCCGGACGACATGGAACAAGCTCTACGAAGTCTACAACGACATTGCCAACCGCCTGCTTTCGCCCAGCCTGCGGCCCGGCGAGTACCCGGGCGTGCTGCGCAATGGCTCCACCGGCACCGCCGTCCGGGAGCTGCAATTCTACCTCTACCTCATGAGCGCCTACCAGAGCAGCATCCCCTCTGTCTCCATCGACGGCCGTTTCGGCGCGGCCACCGAGGCCGCCGTGCGGGCCTACCAGCGGTTCGCCGGGCTGACGGTGGACGGCATCGTGGGCCGGAAGACATGGGATTCGCTCTACGGCAAAGCGTCGGCCCTCCGCTCGTCCGGGCCGGTGGTCACCCTCAAGCGTCTCCCCTACCCCGGCACACCGCTCACCGTCGGCACCGACAGCAGCGCCGTGCTCTACTACACCCTGCTTTTGCAGCGCATCGCCTACTACTACGACAGTGTGGCGTCCCCCGCGCTTTCCAGACAGTACACACAGGAGACCGCGGATGCCACCGCCAGCGCGCAGGAGCTTCTGGGCCTGCCCGCCACCGGCGTGGCAGACGCCGAGACGTGGACAGCAGTGGAAGCCCTGAGCTTACAGCTGGCGGCCTTCACCCCCAACCCCGACCGGCACCCCGGGCAGGGGCCGGACTACCCGGACCGGGCCATGAAGGAGGGCAGCGTGGGCGCTGATGTCCGCCTCATCGAGGGCTGGCTCAATGACCGCTCCCAGCTCTACTGCGAGGAGGACTACGTCGCCGACAACGCTGTCTTCGGCCCGGAGGACACCGCCGCTGTAAAAGACACGCAGCAGCGGGCGGGCCTTGAGCCGAACGGCGTCGTGGACCGGCCCACCTGGGCCGCACTCCGCGCCCAGAGCCATACTGCCTGCGACAGCTGCACCGAGGAGGGATGAGAGATGGCACGCTTACTGGTCTATGACGCCTACGAGAACAGAGTCTACACCTATTCGAGCCTGCGCGAGAACGACCCCATGCCCTACAGCACCGGCAGGACTCTGACCGTGCGGGAGTTCCGGGGCAAATCGAACAGCCCGGTGCTCTGGACGACCATCGCGGCAATGGAAGCGTGGAACCTCACCCGCCGCAAATACGGCAGGGGCATCCCGGTGGGATATGCCTTCCGCCGCATCTGGGAGGGAGGCCACGGCACCCGCAGCCAGCACTATGCCGGCGTGGCCTTCGACGTGGGGCAGAGCCTCAGCCAGACCCAGCGCACCGCCATCTACAACGCCGCCCGCTCCACCGGGGCGTGGGGCTATGTCGAGCCGCTGAGCCAGACCCCCACATGGGTCCACTTCGACCGGCGCTACGGCACGCCCGCCTGCAGAGGCACCACGGCAGGCTACCCCACCCTCCGCCGGGGCAGCCGGGGCTGCTACGTCATGATCCTCCAGGATGCCCTCTCGACGCTGGGCTACCAGACCGGGAACCGCATCGACGGCATCTTCGGCAGCCGGACGGAAGAAGCCCTCAAGGGCTTCCAGCGGCGCACCAGCCTGCGCGCCGACGGCGTCTGCGGCTGCAACAGCTGGAAGAAGATCTCCACCGCCGTGCTGGGTGTTGGACGGACGAAGACGACGATCGATTGATTTTATAGTAGTGTAAAATAAAAAGGCTGCTGCAAAGTACAACCTCTCAGTCTCGCTATCGCTCGACAGCTCCCCTAGTAGGGGAGCCTCTGGCGAAGAGATGGGGCTTTCCGCCATGCCAAAGCCTCCCCTCGATAGGGGAGGTGGCACGGCGAAGCCGTGACGGAGAGGTTGCTTGCAGCGGCCTCTTATTTTTTATCATTCAGTCGTCCAGCACAACATCCTCGCTGAGCACCTGTCCGATGGGCTTTGCAATGCACAGATCAGCTTCGGCGTCCGCATTGGTGGGCTGCATATTGATGACCACGAGGTGGTCGCCCCGGAAGTACCGGATGAGTCCCGCCGCCGGGTAGACCACAAGGCTGGTACCGCCGATGATGAGGGTATCAGCGCGGCGGATGGCCGAGACGGCGCCGGACAATACCTGCTCATCCAGTCCCTCTTCGTAGAGGACGACGTCCGGCTTGATGATACCGCCGCATCTGGGGCAGCGCGGCACACCGGTGCTGTTGGCGATGAAGTCCACATCGTAGAACGCGCCGCACTTGACGCAGTAGTTGCGCAGGGTGCTGCCGTGGAGCTCGTACACCGTCCTGGAGCCTGCCGCCTGATGGAGGCCGTCGATGTTCTGGGTGATGACGGCTTTCAGCTTGCCCTCCCGCTCGAGCTTCGCCAGACGCAGATGCGCCGCGTTGGGCTTTGCTCCCTTGACGATGAGCTTATCGCGGTAGAAGCGGTAGAACTCCTCGGGGCGCTCTTCCCAGAAGGTGTGGCTCAAGATCGTCTCGGGCGGGTAATCGTATTTCTGATGGTAGAGACCGTCCACACTGCGGAAGTCCGGGATGCCGCTCTCGGTGGACACGCCCGCACCGCCGAAAAAGACGATGTTCTGGCTCTGCGAAATGATTTTTTCCAACTTTTCAACCATATTCAACACCTCTTTTGTGTCTATCGACGGAAATCAGCGCAAAATTTTATGGATTCTGCATTTTGTTTTTCACATTTCAACGGTCATTTTCCGCAAACATCTGCCCCAGCTGTACGAAAATATCCTGCGGGAGCATCCCGTACTCGCCTTTTTGGCGGGCGGCACGGTCAGCGGCGGCACCGTGGAGCCAGACCGCACAGGCGGCGGCTTCGCAGGCGGACAGACCGCAGGCCAGCAGGGCCGACATCATACCGGCCAGCACATCGCCGCTCCCGCCCCGGGCAAGACCGGGATTGCCGGTGGGGTTGACGCAGACGCGGCCATCCGGGGCGGCGACCACGGTCCGCGCCCCTTTCAGCACCACCACCGCATTCCACTGAGCGGCATACCGCCGGGCGACACCCTCCCGGTCGGCCTGAACGGCCTCCACCGAAAGCCCCGTCAGCCGGGACATCTCCCCCGGGTGGGGCGTCAAAATCAGCTCTTTGGCCGGGCGCGGCAGTTCCTCACCCGCGTTCATGAGGCTGGCGGCGGCGTTAATGCCATCGGCATCCAGCACCGCACTGCCCGAAAAGCCGGTGAGCAGCTTCTTCACCAGCGCCCGCGTCTCGGCGGCGCGAGCCGTGCTCTGGGCAAGATAGCCCAGTCCCGGCCCGATGAGCAGGACGGCAGCCTTCTGCCGGAGGATGCGGGGGATGCTCTGGGGGGAGATGCCCCCTTCTGCCCCCGGCTCACAGGGGCAGAGACAGCATTCCGGCAGGCGTGCCGACACCGCCGCCAACACCGGCTCGACGCTTGCCAGCGTGACGATGCCCGCGCCGGTGCGCAGAGCGCCCTCGACGGTCAGCGACGCCGCACCGCGGTAGCAGGCGCTTCCCGCCACAGCCAGCACCGCGCCGAAGCTGCCCTTGTTGCTCTCCCTCGGGCGTTTTGGAATATGTGACCAGACAAATTCAGCCGTAATTTCGGGTGCCATGCTCACGCCTCCCCCTGAATGCAGCGCCTTATCTCTTTTTCCACGTCCTGCACCTCTTCGTGGAACATCCGGGCCGAGACGCGGAGGGCGCCGTGGCCCAGAATGATGACCTGCTCCATGCCGTCGGAGGTCGCCACCCGCACCCGGCGGTTTTTGCCGATCTCGTGGGTGACGCGCTCGATGAACATATCCGCCGTCTCGGCCTCTTTGGTGTAGACGACGTGGATGTTGTGGTACTGCTCGATGCTGCCGGGACTGCCCGGCACACGGTAGGCATCGAACACGAGGATGAGGACGCACTTCTTGAAGCCCTGATAGTTGCAGAGAATGTCCATCAGCCGGTGGCGGGCGGCGTCGAGGCTCTCCCTGGAGAGGGCGTTCAGCTCGTCCCACCCAAAGATGATGTTGTAGCCGTCCACCAGCAGGTATTCGGGGGCGATCTCCCACTGCTCGGCGGCGAAATCGGGCCGCTCCCGCTTCTGCACCGGGCGGAACGCCGCCAGCGGGTCCCGTTTGATGGGGCCGTAGGTGCGCTCAAAAATTTTCAGCAGTTCGGCGTCCTCTTCCAGCGTAGCGCGGTAAGCCGCCATCCGGCGGGGACGGGCCGCGGTCTCTTCTGCTGCCGGGGCGGTGCGGCCCCAGCCGCTGTCCACCTGCATATGGCTGCGCACCTGCTCCCACGGCACCACAAAGCCCGCGCCATGGGAGCAGAACACCGAGTCGGCGGGGTTGTCCAGGTCGTGCTCCGGCTCATAGTCCACCGCCTCGATGACCTCCGCCGCGTTGTGGCAGGGGCGGTAGCCGTCCAGCGTCAGGTTCAGGTGTCCCCTGCCCCGGGTGTAGCTGACCACCTCCATAGGGTAGCTGCGCATGGCAGCCACCGGTGCAAAACCGGTGAGGGCGGCGGTCTGGCCGTCCGGTGCCGTCTCGGGCGGGTCAAAGCTGCCCTCCATCCGCTGGACGTCGCTCATGGCGCGGCCAATGTTCTCCGCAGGCACTTCCAGCCGGAAGGAATACCACGGCTCAAGGAGCTGGGTCTTTTTGATCTGGTTTGCCATCATGAGGCCCTGCCGCACGGCGCGGTAGGTGGCCTGCCGGAAGTCGCCGCCCTCGGTGTGCTTGAGATGGGCGCGGCCCGCGATGAGGGTGATCTTCATATCCGTCAGCGGCGCGCCGATGAGGACGCCGAGGTGCTGCTTTTCTTCCAGATGGGTCAGCACGAGGCGCTGCCAGTTTTTGTCCAGCTCTTCCTCCCGGCAGTCGGCGGCAAACTGCATTCCGCTGCCCCGGGGCAGCGGCTCGAGCTTCAGATGCACCTCGGCATAGTGGCGCAGAGGCTCATAATGCCCCACGCCCTCGATGGCCTCGGTGATGGTTTCCTTATATAATATGCCGCCGGAGTCGAACTCCACGTCCAGCCCGTACCGCTCGGCCAGCAGGCTCTTGAGCACCTCGAGCTGTATCTCGCCCATGAGCTGGACGTGTATCTCACCCAGCGTCTCGTTCCAGACGACATGGAGCTGAGGTTCTTCCTCTTCCAGACGGTGGAGCTTGCCCAATGCGGCATGAACGTCCGCGCCCTCGGGCAGACATACCCGATAGCTCAGGACAGGCTCCAGCACCGGGAGGTCACTGTCCCGCTCGGCCCCGAGGCCGGCGCCGGGCTTCGCCCGGGTCAGTCCGGTGACGGCGCAGACCTGCCCCGGGCCGATGGCCTCTGCCAGCGTATATTTTGCGCCGGAGTAAAGCCGCAGCTGGTTGGCCTTTTCGGCCCAGGGCTCGCCGTCCGCTTCGCCGGTGAGCTGGGCTTTGACTTTCAGCTCACCGCCGGTGACGCGCAGCCAGGTCAGCCGCTCGCCCCGCTCATCCTGCGAGACTTTGAACACCCGCGCACCGAAAGCTTCCAGCGCCGGGGCGGCGCGGGTGTATTCGTCGAGGCCGGCCAGCAGCTCGTCCACACCCTGTAAGCCGCCGGCATTCTCCCTCTGCAGGGCCACGCCAAACCAGCAGGGAAAGACGTGCCGCCGGGCGACGGCCGGGATGATGTCCTCCGCCGTCAGGCTGCCCGCGTCCAGCATCTTTTCCATCAGGCGCTCGTCGCAGAGGGCCAGTGCCTCGTCCCGTTCGGCCTGCTCTGCGCCGAAATCCACGAAGCCCTCGCCCAGACGGTGGGAAAGCTGGCTCAGCAGCGCCTCTTTGCCCGGGCCGGGCAGGTCCATTTTATTGATGAACACGAAGGTCGGGATATGATACCGCCGCAGCAGACGCCAGAGCGTCTCGGTATGGCTCTGGACGCCGTCGGTGCCGCTGATGACCAGCACTGCGTAGTCGAGCACCTGCAACGTGCGCTCCGTCTCGGTGGAAAAGTCCACATGGCCGGGGGTGTCCAGCAGGGTGATATTCGTACTTCCCGTTTTCAGCAGGGCCTGCTTGGAAAAGATGGTGATCCCACGCGCCTTTTCCAGCGTGTCGGTGTCGAGGAAGGCATCTTTGTTATCCACCCGGCCCAGCTTGCGGATGCTGCCCGCGCGGTAGAGCATCGCCTCGGAGAGGGTGGTCTTGCCGGAGTCCACATGGGCAAGGATGCCCACCACCAGCTGTTTTTCGCTTTTTTCTGCCATGTCCGCCGCCCTCACACTGCGCCTGCGATGAGGCCGATGATGAGCAGCGCCCCGCCCAGGAGCAGATTCGAGAGCATGCTGCAATAGGTGCGCTCTTCCGGTTCCAGCTCCTCGAAGGAGACGATGCGCTCATCGGCAAAGTCCACGATGGACTTGGTGGAGTGGAGCTTCTTCTTTTTGCCCATATCCTTAAACTCTTCGCCCAGATGATGGATGGTCACACCGTCCAGACGGAGGTAGTTCACCCACGCCCACGCCAGCAGCACGACGCCCAGCAGCAGGGCCGGGGCCTGCCACATGGTAAACGTGCCGTCGCTGACGTAGCGGTCCCACAGCAGCATCAGCACGGCCACCACCGACACCCGGGTGACGGATTTATACAGAATGGGGCGGAACATATATTTTTGATACATCGAAACCAGCTTTTTCATCCGTGTGCTCCTTAGTATAGGGTTCATTCAGTAGTATTGTAGCATGATTTTATGAAAAAAGATAGCCGCTTTGCGTTTTCCAACTTTCGTTGTATCCATCCGTCATCTTGTAAAAGTATGACTTCTTTTCATTCTTTACCGTTTTTTGCCGCCATATTTCAGAAAAAAGCATCCGTTACCATTTTGTTTCTATTTCAGCGCCGTATGTCATTGACTTCTTTTGCTCACAATGTTAGAATACGAAAGGTACAGTCCCGGGCGCTTTGTGCGTTTTTGGCACCCGGAGCGCGCCATTTTTTGTATTTAGGATAGGAAAAAAGGAAAATAATATCTCGGAGGAGCGTATCTCAATGAACATCGATTTTGAGTCCCGCAACATCACCCGCCGCAGCTTCCTGAAGGGCGCCGGCGTCGTGGGTGCCGCCGGCCTGCTGTCCGCCTGCGGCGGCAGCAAGTCCAACAACTCCGGCAGCACGGCTGCTTCCGGCGCACAGGCCCCCAACTCCACCGGTGCCACCCCCCTCAAGGAGTACATCTCCTGGGAGTCTGCCAACCGTGAGATCGAGAGCTGGAACCTGCTGTACAGCCAGACCCTCACCGACGCCAACGTCGTCACCAATCTGTGGGACGGCCTGATGAGCTTCGACTGCTACGGCAAGCTGGTGCCCGCCATCGCCACCAGCTGGGAGGCCAACGAGGACTCCACCGTCTGGACCTTCCACCTGCGCGACGATGTGGACTGGGTGGACTGCAACGGCGAGGTGAAGGAGCACATCACCGCCACCGATTTTCTGGTCGGTCTGGAGTGGGTGCTGAACGCCTCCAAGAACGAGGCCAACAACACCTCCATGCCCACCCTGTACATCGTGGGCGCTGAGGAGTACTACGAGAAGACCAAGGATATGGGTGCTGCCGCCGCCGACCTGCACTATCAGGATATGCTGGACGCAGGCGTGGGCCTCGAGGCTCCCGACGACTACACTCTGGTGTTCACCTGCAAGGACCCCTGCCCCTACTTTGATACCGTGGCCTCCTACACCAGCTTCTACCCCGTCTCTCAGGTGCTGATCGACGAGCTGGGCATCGAGACCTTCCGCGGCTGCGACAACACCAACATGTGGTACTGCGGCCCCTATATCGTCGAGGAGTATATCCAGGGCAACACCAAGAGCTATATCCCCAACCCCCACTACTACGATGCTGCCAACGTCAGCCGCTTCGAGCGTCTGACCGTGACCATGATCTCCGATCAGGCCATCGCATTCCAGCTCTACCAGAACCGCGAGCTGGACGAGATGGACCTGAACGAGAGCACCATCACCACCATCACCTCCGACCCCAACAACGAGTACAACAGCCAGCTCTGTGAGAAGCGCGCCCGCCCCACTGCCTACGCCATGCACTTCAACTACCAGAAGAACAACGCCGACGGCACCCCCGATGTGAACTGGAACAAGGCCATCGCCAACACCGCTTTCCGTCAGTGCTTCTACCGCGGCCTGAACCTGAAGGCATGGTTCTCCCGCTACAACAAGATCAACCCCCTGAAGTGCGAGAACGACTACTACACCATGAAGGGCCTGTGCTACAACACGCAGGGCGTTGAGTACACCACTCTGGTGGCCAAGGAGATGGGCTTCGACTCCGAGAAGTACGACGGCGAGACCATGATCCGCCTGCGTGCCAACGGCGGCGACATCTCCGCCCTGAAGAAGCAGGCCATGGAGGAGCTGAGCGCCATCGGCGTCACCTTCCCCGTCAAGGCCACCTACTTCATCATCGCCAGCAGCACCTCCGCACTGGACAACGCCACCATCCTCAAGCAGTGCTTCTCCGACAGCTTCGGCGACGACTTCATCAAGCTGGACGTCCAGACCTACGTTTCCAGCCTGACCCAGGAGGTCCGCACTCCCCAGCTCCAGAGCTTTGTCATCAACGGCTGGAGCGCCGACTTCGGCGACCCCGTCAACTTCCTCGGCCAGGAGACCCTCCACGACGACAATGCCTACTACGCACACTACTACTCCAACATCGCCCGGGTGGCTGAGGCTCCTGCCGACTACCAGAAGGATCTGATGGACGCTTTCGAGCAGTACACCGATCTGGTCAATGCCGCCAGCGCCATCGTCAATGACACCGACGCCCGCTACGAGGCCTTCGCCAAGGCTGAGGCCTATCTGCTGGAGAATGTGCTGGTCAGCCCCGCCTACTACGACATCGCATGGTCCCTGACCCACGCCAACGAGTACAGCAAGATCCACGCCATGTACGGCAGCTGCAACTACAAGGCCGTCAACTGGGAGACCAGCGAAGAGGCCTACACCACCGTCCAGTACGAGCAGTTTGCCAAGGCATACGAGCAGGCTTCTCAGGGCTAAGCAGACACAAAAGTCATTCCATTTCAGCTGGCACATGAAATCTTTTCATTTTTATGTGTTGGCTGAATCAATAAGATTCAATCCGTACCAGAGTGGTTTTTCTTGACTTCCCGCCTGTGGGATGATAGAATACTTGTAATCGATACGGGTTCTGCAAGGGCGCAGAAACAGATCAATAAAATCTGTCTCTGCGCCCTTTTTGTACCCTTTTGAAGCCGGGTTCATGGCCAGAGTGCGCCGGATAGGCGAGGATCTTTGCCCACAGACAAGGCGATCTTCCGCAGCGATCCTGACAGATTGCAAGGGAGAGCAGCGCAGTATCTGAGCAAAAAGACCGTTCAGACGGCGTACAATGGTTATGAAGACGGCTTCCAGACCTTGTGGGAAGGTAAAGCAGTATGGACAGGGTAGGGATTTGGGAAACGCAGAGCCGTACCAATCATTACAGGAGGGAAAGAATATGTACCACGATTTTGAGTCTTACACCATCACCCGCCGCAGCTTCCTGAAGGGTGCCGGCGCTGTTGGCGCAGCCGGTCTGCTGGCTGCCTGCGGCGGCTCTTCTTCCAGCACCGCAGCCAGTGCTTCGTCGGCTTCTTCCGGTGCAGCTGCTTCCGGCAAGGGCCTGAGCGAGCTGTTCACTTACGAGACTTCCGGCCGCGAGATCGAGAGCTGGAATATGCTCTACAGCCAGCTGGCCACCGACTTCAACGTGACGACCAACATCATCGACGGTCTTATCAGCTTCGACAACTACGGCAAGCCGGTGCCGGCTCTGGCTAAGAGCTGGGAGCACAACGAGGACTCCACTGTCTGGACCTTCCACCTCCGTGACGACGTGGACTGGGTGGACATGAACGGCGAGGTGCAGGACCACCTGACCAGCAAAGACTTCCTCGTAGGCTTCGAGTGGGTGCTGAACGCAAAGAAGAATCAGGCCGCCAACACCTCCATGCCCTCCACCACCGTCGTGGGCGCAGCCGACTACTACGACAAGACTTACGGAATGGATGACGACGCAGGCGAAGCCCTTACTTACGAAGATATGCTGGCCGCAGGCGTCGGCATCGACGCACCGGATGATTACACCGTCGTCTACACCTGCATGAATCCCTGCCCCTACTTCGACACCGTGGCTTCCTACGTCTGCTGCTATCCGGCACCCCCGGCTCTGGTGGAAAAGCTGGGCGTCGAGGGCTTCCGCGGCGTGGACTACACCCAGCAGTGGTGCTGCGGCCCCTACCTCATCGAGGAATTCGTCTCCGACAACTCCAAGCGGTTCATCCCGAACCCTCATTATTATGCAGCTGACGAGTGCAGCCGCTTCGAGCGCGTGTCCCTGAGCATGATCACCGACCTGACCGTGGGCTACCAGCTGTATCAGAACCGTGAGCTGGACGAGCTGGAGCTGAGCGAGAGCACCCTGACCACCATCACCTCCGACACCTCCAACGCCTACAACGACCAGCTCTGTGAGAAGCGCCCCACCAAGTACGCCTACGACTTCCATTTCAACTTCTACTGCCTCAACACCGACGGCACCCCCAACGAGAACTGGAACAAGGCCGTGGCCAACCGGGCATTCCGCCGCTGCTTCCAGGAGGGCCTGAACCTCATTCCCTACTACGCACGCTTCAACAAGATCAACCCCCTCAAGTGCGAGAACAACTTCTACACCATGAAGGGCGTCTGCTACAACTCCAAAGGCACCGATTATGTTGACCTGGTGGCCAAGGAGCTGGGCATCGACGGCGAGAAGTATGACGGCAAGACCATGGTCCATCTGCGCAAGTCCACCGCCGACTCCATCGCCGCCCTCAAGAAGCAGGCCATGGATGAGCTGACCGCCATCGGCGTCACCTTCCCGGTCAAGGCTCCCTTCTTCTTCGTGGCCGGCAACACCGTGGCTCAGGACAACGCCACCGTTCTGAAGCAGTGCATCACCGACAGCTTCGGCGACGACTTCATCCAGCTGGACCTCGGCACCTACGTTTCCAGCTTTGCAAAGGAAGTCCGCATCCCCAAGCTCCACGGCTTCGTCATCAACGGCTGGGGCGCAGACTTCGGCGACCCCGTCAACTTTGTGGGGCAGGAGATCCTGCACGACTCCAACGCCTACTACGCCGTCAACTACTCCAACATCCAGCTGGTGGCGGAGGACCCCGCCGATTACCAGCAGGAGCTGGTAGACGAGTTCGAACAGTTCACCGACCTGGTCAGCGCGGCCAACGCCATCGTGGACGACACCGACGCCCGCTATGAGGCTTTCGCAAAGGCCGAGGCCTACATGATCAACAACTCGCTGGCCGTCCCCTGCTACTACGATGTCCGCTGGTGCCTGACCCACGTCAACGAGTACACCAAGATCAACGCCATGTTCGGCCCCTGCAACTTGAAGTACGTCAACTGGGAGACCAGCGAGGACGCCTACACCACCGCTCAGTACGAGGAATTTGCCAAGGCTTTCGACGCCGCAAAATCTTAACTTTTTCTTAACTTTTCCGCCGGGAGTTCCTGCTTCCGGCCCGTATCCCACACACGGGAGCTGTTCTTGGATTAAGAACAGCTCCCGTTCTTTTGTTTTTGGGCCTGTTTATCTTATTTTCGTCACCCTTCATCACAGTAAAGTAAATTTATTTCATCTCTATGCAGAGTGCGACTTTCTTTTGGAAGAAAAGGCATTTTACATTCCATTGACAACTATTTATTTCGATGGTACAATATATGTCGTGTTAAGGATTTTACGGGAGGAGCACAGGCACAGACAGAGTGGTCTGTTTCTGCGCTCTTTTGTATTCTCTGGCAATACAGGGAGGGCAGATAATCTCGTAGGAGTGGGAAATCGGCAGGGCAAGGTACCCTGCGCCATAGAGCCGAGACACGAAAAAATAATTGGGAGGAAAACACAATGAACGCAAATTTTGAGTCTCATTCCATCAGCCGCCGCAGCTTCCTCAAGGCTTCCGGCGTCGTGGGCGCTGCAAGCATCCTGGCCGCTTGCGGTGGTTCTTCCAGCAGCACTGCTGCCAGCACCTCCAGTGCTGCCTCCGGCGCAGCTGCACCCGCAGCCGACGCCATCACCGATTACGTCTCCTTCGAGACCTCTAAACGTGAGCTGGAGACCTGGAACTTCCTGTACAGCCAGTCCGCTTCCGACCTGAACGTCATCACCAACTGCTGGGACGGTCTGCTGAGCTTCGACTGCTACGGCAAGGCAGCCCCCGCCATCGCATCCAGCTGGGAGCACAACGACGACTCCACCGTCTGGACCTTCCACCTGCGCGACGATGTCGATTGGTGCGACGTCAACGGCGAGGTCAAGTCTCACCTGACCTCCAAGGACTTCCTCGTGGGTCTTGAGTGGGTCCTGAACGCCCTCAAGAACGAGGCCTTCAACACCTCCATGCCCTCTGAGACCGTCGTGGGCGCTGCTGAGTACTACGACATGACCAAGGACAAGGGCGACGCTGCTGCTGACATGACCTATGAGGATATGCTGGCTGCCGGTGTCGGCGTCGAGGCACCGGACGACTACACTCTGGTCTTCACCTGCAAGAACCCCTGCCCCTACTTCGACACTGTCGCAGCATACAACAGCTTCTACCCCGCCTCTGAGGACCTCATCAAGGAGCTGGGCATCGACGGCTTCCGTGCCTGCGACTACTCCACCATGTGGTACAATGGTCCGTACCTCATCGAGGAGTATATCCAGCAGAACACCAAGAGCTTCATCCCCAACCCCAACTACTACGCCGCAAACGACTGCACCCGTTTCGAGCATCACACCATCACCATGATCCCCGACCTGTCCATGGGCCTGCAGCTGTACGAGAACGGCGAGGTCGATAACATCGACCTGACCGAGTCCAACCTGACCACCATCACCTCCGACCCCAACAACAAGCACAACAAGTTCCTGTGCGAGAAGCGCCCCACCAAGTTCAGCTTCCAGATGCACCTGAACTTCCAGCGCAAGGATGAGAACGGCAATCTGGACGAGAACTGGAACAAGGCTGTTGCAAACCGCGCGTTCCGTCAGTGCTTCTACAAGGGCATCAACTTCACCAACTACTACGCCCGCACCAACAAGATCAACCCCCTGAAGTGCGAGAACGACTACTACACCATGCCCGGTGTCTGCTACAACACCAAGGGTGAGGAGTACACCACTCTGGTCGCCAAGGAGATGGGCTTCGACGGTCAGGCTTACGACGGCAAGACCATGATCCGCCTCCGCGACAACGGCGGCGACATCGCTGACCTGAAGAAGCAGGCCATGGAAGAGCTGAGCGCCATCGGCGTCACCTTCCCCGTCCACTGCTACCACTACATCAAGAGCGGCGACACCAATGCTCTGGATACCGCCACCGTTCTGAAGCAGTGCTTCTCCGACAGCCTGGGCGATGACTTCGTCGTGCTGGACATCGGCACCTATGTCTCTTCCGTTTATAAGGAAGTCCGTAACGTCCAGCTGCACTCCATCCTGCAGAACGGCTGGGGCGCTGACTTCGGCGACCCCATCAACTTCCTGGGCCAGGAAGTCCTGAGCGACGACAACGCTTACTACGCTCAGACCACCTCCTGGATCGCAGCCGTTGAGAAGGATCCTCAGGATTACCAGAAGGAGCTGCTCGCAGATTATCAGGAGTTCACCGATCTGGTCACTGAGGCAAAGGCCATCGTCACCGATACCGATGCACGCTATGCCGCATTCGCAAAGGCTGAGGCTTCCATGCTGAACAACGCTCTGTGCATCCCCTGCCTGTACGAGGTGCTCTGGTGCCTGACCCACGTCAACGAGTACACCAAGATCAACGCCATGTACGGTCCCTGCAACTACAAGGCCGTCAACTGGGAGACCCGTCAGGGCGACGGCTACACCACCGAGGAGTACGAGGCTTTCTCCGCTGCTTTCAATGCAGCAACCAAAGCCTGATGATTATTTTATAAAGGTTTGGTTATCATGTTAAAATACACCGTCAAGCGGCTGGCTCAGTCGCTCGTCACGATCTTATTGATCGCAACCATCGTCTTTTTGCTGATGCGCTGCCTGCCTACGGACTACTACTTCACGGAAGAACAGCTCATGAAGTTTACCGAAGAGCAGAAATACGCCGCGCTGGAAGCCGCCGGTCTGACCGACCCCATCGGCACCCAGCTGCTGAACTTCTACAACGACCTGCTCCATCTGGACTTCGGCACTTCCCGCCGCATCCAGAATGGCGCTTCCGTCGTGAAGGTCATCGGCAAGAAATTCGGCGTCTCCATGCGCCTCGGCCTGATCTCCGCCGGCATCTCTCTGCTGGTGGGCATCATGCTGGGCATCCTGCAGACCGCCTTCAAGGACAAGGTCTTTGACTGGATCGGCACGGCCTACACCGTTTTCGTCAACGCTGTGCCTTCTCTGGTCTCCTATTCGCTGGTGCTGGTCTTCGGCTCCAAATACCTGGGTTTCCCCACGCTGTACTCCACCCGTAATGTCGGCCCGTCCAGCGTGCTGCCCATCGTCTGCTTGTCGCTGGCGTCTATCGCAGGCTACGCTCTGTGGACCCGCCGCTACATGGTGGACGAGCTGACCCGCGATTATATCAAGCTGGCCCGCGTGAAGGGCCTGAGCTCCAGCGAGATCATGTTCAAGCACGTGCTGCGCAACGCCATGGTCCCCATGGTGCAGTATATCCCCCAGTCCATCCTGCTGACGGTCGGCGGCTCTCTGCTGATGGAGCGGTTCTTCTCCGTTCCCGGCATGGGTCCCCTGCTGACCGACGCCATCCAGCGCTATGACCTGAACGTCGTCCAGACTCTGGTCATCCTCTACGCTGCGCTGGGCATCGTGGGTGTTTTCCTGGGCGACGTGCTGATGATGCTGGTTGACCCGCGCATTACTCTGACCGGAAAGGAGGCCGCACGCTGATGGCTAAAGCATCTGATTTTGAGGGCAAGAAGCAGGACGAACTGTTCTACTTCGTCGATTACTCTCCGGAGGAAGCCGAGCGTGTCGGCTACTCCAACTACAGCTACTGGGGTTCTGTCATCCAGAACTTTCTCAAGCACAAGGCTGCTGTCGTCTGCCTGATCCTGTTCCTGTTCCTCGTCATCTTCTCCTTCATCGCACTGGCCATCGGCAAGTACGATTATCAGACGCTGGTGACGGATTCCTCTCTGGCCTTCCGGAAGCCCAACAGCGAATACTGGTTCGGCACCGACAACCTCGGCCGCGACTACTGGTGTCAGGTGTGGTACGCCACGCAGGTGTCCATCCGTCTGGCCCTCATCGTTGCCGTGGGCGAAAGCATCCTCGGCGTCATCATCGGCCTGATCTGGGGCTATGTCCGTAAGCTGGACCGCTTCTTCACCGAGCTGTACAACCTCATCGACAATGTGCCTTACATCATCTACATGACCCTGATCGCACTGGTCGTCGGCCAGAGCTTCACCATCATGGCCGTCTCGATGATCGCCATCGGCTGGCTGGTCATGGCCCGCCGCGTCCGCAACATGGTGTTCATGTTCCGTGACCGCGAGTACAACCTCGCGTCCCGCTGCCTTGGCACCCCGCTGTGGCGCGTTCTGACCAAGAACATCCTGCCCTATCTGGTCTCCGTCATCATCCTGCGCATGGCGCTGAGCATCCCCGCCACCATCAACCTCGAGTCCACCCTGTCCTATCTGGGCATCGGTCTGGGCATCGAGACTCCGTCTCTGGGCCTCATCCTGAGCAAGGTGCGCGGCTTCTTCCTCGATTATCCTTACCTGCTGGTCTTCCCCGCATCCATCGTGTCCATCATCTCCATTTCCTTCTATATCATGGGCAACGCTTTCTCGGATGCTGCTGACCCGCGCAACCACGTTTAACAGATGGGAGAGAAAATCACAAAAATGGATAGACAACCGATCATCTCTGCCAAAGACGTGGAGATCACCTTTAGCCTGCGCGGCAAGAAGCTGAACGCGATCCGCAAGTGCTCGCTGGACCTTTATGACGGCGAGACGCTGGCCATCGTGGGCGAGTCCGGCTCGGGCAAGTCCGTATTCACCAAGACCTTCGTGGGTATGCTGGATGTCAACGGCAAGATCACCGGCGGCTCCATCATGTACGAAGGCCGCGACATGACCAAGTTCACCGAGAAGGACTGGCTGGGCGTGCGCGGCAAGAAGATCGCCATGGTCATGCAGGACCCGATGACCAGCCTGAACCCGCTGAAGAAAATCGGCAAGCAGATCCAGGAGAGCATCGAGCACCATCAGGGCCTGAAGGGCGCGGAGGCCAAGAAGGCCGCCATCGAGATGCTGGCCAAGGTCGGCATCCCCGACCCGGAGCGCCGCTACGAGCAGTATCCGCACGAGTTCTCCGGCGGTATGCGGCAGCGTGTCGTCATCGCCATCGCTGCCGCCTGCCGTCCGCAGATCCTCATCTGCGACGAGCCCACCACCGCTCTGGACGTGACCATTCAGGCACAGATCCTGCAGCTCATCCGTGACCTGCAGAAGGAGCTGGGCATGTCCGTTATCTACATCACCCATGACCTGGGCGTTGTGGCAAACGTGGCAGACCGCGTGGCCGTCATGTACGCCGGCCAGATCGTCGAGTACGGCACCGTCGAGGAGATCTTCTACGACGCATGGCACCCCTACACCTGGGCTCTGCTGCAGGCTCTGCCTCAGCTGGGTACCAAGGGTGAGGCCCTGCCCACCATCGACGGTACGCCGCCGAACCTGTTCAATGAGATCAAGGGCGATGCATTTGCACCCCGCAACAAGCACGCGCTGGCCATCGACTTCGTGGCAGAACCTCCGTTCTTCCAGGTGTCCGAGACCCACGCGGCAAAGACCTGGTATCTGGACCCCCGGGCTCCCAAGATGGAGCGCCCGCACTCCATCCAGAACCTGCGTGAGAAAATGGGAAAGATGGGAGGTTCCAACTTAAATGGCTGAGCGTGAAAAGCTGATTGAGCTGAAAGACCTTCAGATCACCTTTGGCTCCGGCAAAAAGAAGTTCGTGGCCGTGGACCACGTCAATTTTGACATCTACAAGGGCGAGACCTTCTCGCTGGTCGGCGAGTCCGGCTCCGGCAAGACCACCATTGGCCGTGCCATCTGCCGCATCAACCCGACTTCCGGCGGCGACATCTTCTTCAAGGGCCAGAAGATCAACGGCAAGATCTCCAAGGAGCTGGACCGTGAGGTCATCCGCAAGGTGCAGATGATCTTCCAGGACCCCATGGCCTCCCTGAACGAGCGCGCCAAGGTCGAGTACATCGTGGCTGAGGGTCTGTTGAACCACCACCTGTACAAGGACCAGGATGACCTGCACGAAAAGGTCATGAACGCTCTGCACGAGGTCGGCCTGCTGCCGGAGTTCGCCTCCCGCTTCCCCCACGAGTTCTCGGGCGGCCAGCGTCAGCGTATCGGCATCGCCCGTGCGCTGGTCATGGAGCCGGAGTTCATCGTGGCCGACGAGCCCATCTCCGCACTGGACGTCTCCATCCGTGCGCAGGTGCTGAACCTGCTGAACAGCATGAAGAAGTCCCGCGGTCTGACCTACCTGTTCATCGCCCACGACCTGTCGGTCGTCCGGTTCATCTCGGACCGCATCGCCGTCATCAGCGAGGGCCGCATCGTGGAGCTGGCAGAGGCTGAAGAGCTGTTCCTCCACCCCCTGCATCCCTACACCAAGGCTCTGCTGAGCGCTGTTCCCATCCCTGACCCGGGCCTGGAAAAGAGCAAGAAGCTCCTGGTCTACGACCCCAGCTGCCACGACTACAGCGTGGACAAGCCGGTCTGGGAGGAGATCGCCAACGGTCACTTCGTCTATGGCAACCAGAAGGAGCTGGAAGGCTACCGCAAGGAATATCAGAGCCAGCTCTAAGCACTGTCACTTGACTGTATTTTAACACAAATGCCCCGCCGCATTGGGAAGCATCCCATTGCGGCGGGTTTTGTGCTGTATAAAAAGAGGCCGCTTCCCGTATTTCTGCCGGGAAGCGGCCCCTTTTTGTTTTATATCAGTCTCGCACCGGGCTTCGGCTCATGGGCCTGCCAGAGGGTGACCCACTCGGGCAGACGCAGGGTCTTCAGGCGCTGGGGCAGGGCGGCGAGATCGCCGCCCGTGAGATACCACGCCACACCGAACGCCGCCAGCGCCAGGATCCCCAGCACCGCCAGCAGAACGCGGAGAGGATGCTTCTTCTTTGGGGGCGGGTCCTTGCTCTGCGAACGGCCCGGAGGATCGCTCTGTTTGGTCTGTCCGGCGGGAAGGAAGCCTGTCCCCTCGGCCTGCGGCAGACCGGCAGCGGCGCGGCGCACCATATCCAGCAGCCAGAGGCCGGGGTTATCTGCGGCGGGGACGGTGCGGAGCCAGCAGCCTTTTTTGGTGCAGAGCACCAGCACATGGTCGCTTTCCCGCTCGGCACAGGCCACGGCCAGCTCTGTTCCCACGACGCGGCGGGCCGCCTGCGCCCGGGCGAGGGCCAGACGGACAGGGTCGGGGTTGTCCCCTTCCCCGCCGAGCTTGGCCCGGGCGCGCTTTTCGATTTGGGGGCCGACCTTGGCGTCGGCATAGCTCATGGTGCCGAAGTCGTAGACCTTCTCGGCACCGGGGACTTTCTCGAGCCGGGATTCCAGCAGCGCACCGGCGGCGGCATCACCGCAGGCCAGCAGACGATCATGGGCTTCCAGCGCCTGCACGGCGGCAGCGGCCAGACTGGTATCGCCTGCACCATATACGTCCGCGCCAAAGCTGCTGCGGAGGCTCTGAGCCGCCTTTTTCAGTCCCGTGGGCGTGTCCGCATGGACAGCCAGCAGCGTCTCTGCGCCCCGGCTCTTCCACTGGGCCTCAGCCCTCCATTGGGGCGCAAACAGCGCCACAGCGGCTGCCAGCCGCCCCTGCGGCGCACCGTACAGGCGCAGCACACAGCGGGTCTCCTCTGCCAAATCCCATCAACCCCTTATTTTTGATTTTTACCGGACGAACGCCTCATCCAGTGCGGCCAGCGCTTCGTCGTCCGACTGCTGGGCCGCGGTGAGAGCCTGCGTCCCGGCAGGGACTTTGCCCTGTGCCAGACGCAGCGCCAGTTCCAGCGCAGCCTGTGCGGCCCGGGCGCGCACCAGCGCACGGTCAGGCCGGGAGACGAAAAGCTTCTTGACGCAGGCCACGCCATCCCGGGCAGCGCCCAGATAGACGGTACCTACAGGGCGCACCTCGTCGCCGCCGGTGGGGCCGGCCACGCCGGTGACGCTCACAGCGATGTCAGCGCCCGAAGCCTTTGCCGCGCCCAGCGCCATCTGTACCGCCACGGGGGCGGACACGACGTTGTACTTTTCGATGACCGCCGGGTCCACGCCCACGAGCTTTGCCTTGGCCTGCTCCCAGTAGGTGACAAAGCCATAGCCGAACACCTCGCTGGAGCCGGACACGGAGGTCAGGCGCTGTGCGATGAGGCCGCCGGTGCAGCTCTCGGCGGTGGCGATGGTCAGCCCCTTTTCCTGCAGGGTATGGACCACCGTCTCTTCCAGACCGGCCACATCCTCATCATACACCGCATCGCCCAGCATATCATAGAACTTTTTGGCATACGCGCGGCACATTTTTTCGCCGTCCTCGTCGGAGCGGGCGCGGGCGGTAATGCGGATCTCGCACTCACCGGTCTTGCAGTAGATGGCGGCGGTGGGGTTCGGGTTTTCCAGCAGGTCGCGCACCTTATACTCAATATCGCTCTCGCCGCCCAGCACACGGAGGGTGACGGAGTGGAGGGTGCAGTTCTGGCGCTCCATCAGCAGAGGGCGGACGCTCTCCGTCCACATGGCCTTCATCTCGTGGGGGACGCCGGGCATGAGGACGGCGCAGCGGCCGTCCTGTTCGAACCACGCGCCGGGGGCAGTGCCGTGGTTGTTGATGATTTTATGGCCCTTGGTGGGGACCATCGCCTGTTTACGGTTGTTGGGGGTCGTCTCGCGGCCGGTGCGGGCAAAGTAGCTGGTGATCTTATCCCACTCGGCCTCATCGAAGGCCAGCTCATCCCCGAAGCAGGCGGCAACGGTCTCCTTGGTCAGGTCGTCCGCCGTGGGGCCGAGGCCGCCGGTAAAGACCAGCAAGTCGCAGCGGCTCTTAGCCTCGTTGACGAAATCGGCCAGACGGCCATGGTTGTCGCCGATGGTGCTCTCCCGCTGGACCGTGATGCCCAGATCGGCCAGCTCCCGGCTGAGGTACTGGGCGTTGGTGTTGAGGATGTTGCCGAGAAGGAGCTCGGTACCCACACTGATGATCTCTGCTGTCATGGCTCAGCCCTCGAATTCCACGTCGTCGGTGATGCGCAGGCGGATGCGCTCGGTGGCCTCTGAGGCCTCGGCTTCCAACTCTGCCAGACCGGGCATCCCGGCCTCGGCTTCGAGGATCTCGCTCAGTTCGGGGCGGATCTTCGGGTGCGGCGGGGTGAAGATGGTGCAGCAGTCCTCGTAGGGCAGGATGCTCGTCTCGAAGGTGTTGATGTGGCGGGCCGTCTCGACGATCTCGGTCTTGTCCATGCCGATGAGGGGGCGGAGGATGGGCAGGTCCTGAGCGGCGTCGGTACACTGCAGAGCCTTGACGGTCTGGCTGGCCACCTGTGCCAGGCTCTCGCCGGTGACGAGGGCTTCACAGCCCTGCTTCCTGGCGATGATGTTGGCAATGCGCATCATGCTGCGGCGCATGAGGACGGTGAAGAGAACATCGGGCGCGTTATCGCGGATATACTCCTGAGGCTTGGTATACGGCACCACAAAGAGGTTGGTGCTGCCGGTATAGGGGGTGATGAGCTGGGCCAGAGCCTTAACTTTCAGTTTTGCGCGTTCGGAAGTATACGGAGGGGACGCGAAATGGATGTGGTCGAGGCCGAGGCCGCGCTTTGCCATCCGGTATGCCGCCACAGGGCTGTCGATGCCGCCGGACAGCATATTGAGGGCGCGGCCGGAGGTGCCCACCGGCAGGCCACCCTCACCCTGTATTTTCGGGCCATGGATATACGCACCGTAATCGCGAATCTCCACGATGACCTTGAACTGAGGGTTCTTGACGTCCACCCTCAGGTAGTTGTGCCTGCCCAGCAGATAGGCCCCCAGCTCCCGCATCAGTTCGGGGCTGGTCATGGGGAAGGTCTTATCGGAACGGCGGGCCTCGACCTTGAAGGTCTTGATGCCGTGGAGGCTGTCGCCCAGATAATCCTCGGCGGTCTGGCAGATGGTGTCGAAATCCTTCTCACAGACCACAGCACGGCTGAGGGCCGCGAGGCCGAACACCTTGCTCACCCGCTCAAAGGCGAGGTCCATATCAATGTCGTCCTCTTCCGGCTCCATGTAGAAGGTGGACTGGGTGCAGTAGACGCGGAACTTGCCCACCGTCTTGAGGCGGTAGCGCAGGATCTTCATCATCGTCGATTCAAACTGGTTGCGGTTGAGGCCCTTCAGGGACATTTCGCCCTGATAGCCCATAATGACTTCGCGCATAATAGCTTCTCCTAATATTGTGTTGTTCATCAGCCGGTGCTCCGGTAGCTTTCTCCTCGGACACGAGTCGGGCCATTCCATCGCCCGCCCTATTGCCTTCGGCAACAGGGTCCCACCCCAGCGGACGGTCCTCGGAGAAACTCCCCTCCCACCGGCCCGGGCAGCTGCTGCTTTTTACTTTTTGATTCTCTGCAAGTGCTTCATGCCATCCTCAAAGCGCTCGAGGAAGGCGTCCACATCCTCCGGAGTGTTATCGGCACAGAAGGACACCCGGATGGCCGTGTCGATGGCCAGCGGGTCGCGGCCCATAGCCGCCAGCGTGTGGCTGGGCTGTCCTCTGCCGCAGGCACTGGCCGACGAGACGTAGATCTGCTTCTCGGACAGCCAGGCCAGCATCGTCTCGCTCTTGATGCAGTTCTCGCTGAAATTCAGCACCTCAGGCACAGCGCCCGCCGGGCTGTTGATCTCCACCTCCGGGAACACAGAAAGCCCCGCGCGGAGGCGGTCGTTGAGGGCGCGCACAGCCTTGTCGCGGCTCTTGATGCTGCCGGCCAGGCGGGTGGCCGCGGCGGCAAGGCCCAGCGCATAGGGCAGGTTCTCGGTGCCGGGGCGGAGGCCGCGCTCCTGCTCACCGCCCAGATAGGGCGGCCGGAACGCCTGCACCAGCCGGTCACTCAGGTAGAGCGCACCGACACCCTTAGGTGCGTGGATCTTGTGGCCGCTGACCGTCATCGTATCGATGTTGTCCAGCTTGATGGGGACGCGCATCCACGCCTGCACGGCGTCCACATGGACGATGGTGCGGCTGTTGCGGCGCTTGACCTCGGCGGCCAGACGCTCCACGTCGCTGCGGGTGCCTATCTCGTTGTTGACCATCATGCAGGCCACGAGGATGGTATTCTTGTCCACGGCATCCAGCATCTTGTTGATGTCCAGTGTGCCGTCGGCCTGAGGCTTCACGACAGTGACGTTATAGCCCTGCGCGGCCAGACGTTCCAGTGGGCGCTGGACGCTGGGGTGTTCGAAGCCCGACACCACGATGCCCCTGCCGAAGGTGCGGGTCTGGGCCGCGCCCAGCAGGGCCAGATTATTGCCCTCGCTGCCGCAGGAGGTAAAGTACAGCTCCTTCGGCCTGCAGCCCAGGGTGCGGGCCACGGCGGCACGGGCGGCGTTCAGGGCCTCTTCGCTCCGTGCTCCGGGGGCATAGAGACTGGAGGGGTTGGCCCAGTGCTCCCGCATGGCCTTGTCTATCACGTCTGCCACCTCGGGAGCAACGATGGTGGTGGCGGCGTTATCCAGATAATGCAGTTCCGGATCATGCAGCATAATTTCATTCCTGCCTTTTGTGCATAAAATATCAGGATAAGTATACCACAAAGCTCCGCATAACGCAAAATATTTGCACAGCAAAAAAGGGGCCGCTCCATGCAGGAGCAGTCCCTTTCAGCAGCTTGCGGTTCGCGTTTGGGTTCAGCCGTTCTCGTTTGCCTTCTGCAGCCAGATGCTGCCGATGTCCAGCGCATTGTACAGGCCGTTCTTGGTGGTCTGACGTGCCACGCGGGCCTCACGGGGCTTGGACTCATCGGTAGAGAGCAGCTGCAGATGGACCTTGTCTGCCACATCCACACCGCCCACGGTCTTGGTGGACTGGATCTGCAGATAAAGCACATACGGGTCGGTCATGCAGCCGTAATACAGCTCATTGTCCTTGCGGACGAGGGGCTTGCCTTTATAAGTCAGTTTTGGAGTAAATGGCATCGTGAAAGCCTCCCTATCATACTTGATTCACTTTAGTATATCATATTTATAATAGAAAACGCAAGGGCAGGCCCCCGGAATATGGGAATTTTTCCTCACGGGTTGCACGGGCCGGGGCTGTGCTGTATAATAGGGGCGAAAGTAACCATTCCGCCACAGGAGGACATTATGGCAGATTATCAGGAATATCGCCGCCGCATCCTTCATCGGCGCTGGCGCAGGATGTTCATCACTGCTGCGCTGCTCATCCTACTGGTGCTTCTGGCCGCTGTGGGCGTCCTCTGGAAGCGCCTTCACCGCGAGCCAGCCCCCAATACGGCCCAAGGCCCCACCATTCTGCAGCAGGAGCTGACCGGCAGCGAGTGGAACACCATCAGCTACACCCCGGCCCGACGCCTCAGTGTCCAGACCCTCGACAACGGGATGACCGCGATGGATTTCCGCCTCGCCGCCCAGCCTGCCAGCCCTGCCGTAGAGCGGAGCAGCTTTTCGGACGTGAGTTTTTTGGGCGACAGCCTGACGCAGGGGATGCAGCTGTACGACACCGGCCTGCCCAACGCGCACTTCTGCGCCTATAAGGGCGTCGGCCCCAATGCCGTCGTCAACAACACCACCTGCCGCCGGGCCGACGGCGAAAAGGAAGTCCCGATGGAGGCGCTGGCCTCCCAGCAGCCCCGGGCGCTCTACATCCTGCTGGGTACCAATGTGCTGACCGCGGACAGTGATTATACCAGCTTCCTCACCTATTACCGGCTGATGCTGGACATGATCTCGCAGGCACTGCCCAACACGAAAATTTACGTCCAGTCCATCACCCCGGTCCGGCCTGAAGTGCGCAAAAAGTCCCCCGGCCTCTACAAGGAGCGGCTCTGTGAGATAAACGATGCTCTTTCGGCCATCGCGCTGGAAAAGGGCTGCACCTTCCTGAACCTCTGGGAGGCGCTGGCCGATGAGAACGGCGACCTCATCGAGGAATACGCCCAGCCGGACGGCTACCATCTGCTGCCCGCCGGGTACGACGCATGGGTGGATTACCTCTGCACCCACACCTGATAGCGATAGAAAGGCCCTCTCAGCGGCGCTGAGAGGGCCTTTTGCTGTCTTAATATCAGAACGCGATGCCGGCGTTGTCGTACAGCCAGCGGAGTGCGAACCAGCCAAAGGCCGCAGAGCCCTCGTAGAGGATGCTGTCGTCGAACCGCACCTTGGGGTGGTGCTGGCCGTAGCAGCAGCCCTGCTCCGGGCCGCCTGCGGCGATGAACATGCTCACAGTAGGCACCTCATGGCTCACGAAGGCGAAATCCTCGCTGCCGCCGCCGGGCTTGCCGCCGGTGAGGGCGGTCATGTCCATGGCACCCTTCCCCAGCAGCTCGGTCATATAGTCCATCGCATTCTCGGCGAGGGGCTTGTCCACCACCATGCAGGGGCAGTAGTCGGCAAAGGATACCTCTGCGGTGCAGCGGAAGGCCGCCGCCACGCCCTGCGCGATCTCGGTCATGCGGGTCCGAATGAGTTCGCCGGTCTTATTCTCCGGGTCGGTGGTGCGGATGGTCCCCCACATCTGGGCCACATCCGGGATGACATTGGATGCCGCACCGGCCTCGAAGCGGCCGGTGGTCAGCACACCGAAGTCGCCGGGCTTCAGCTCCCGGCTGTTGATTTCCTGCAGGGCGATGTGGATGTGGGCCGCAGCCGTGATGGGGTCGATGCAGTTTTCCGGGGTAGAGCCGTGACCGCCCTTGCCCTTGACCACGATATGGTACTGCTCACAGCTGGCCATCGTGATGCCGCCGCCCGGCACCAGCACCGTACCTACCGGCAGCGGCATTCCGGCCAGCACATGAAACATCACAGCGGCGTCCACATGAGGGTCCTCCAGCAGGCCGCCCGCGATCATATCCGGGGAGCCCTGGAAAATTTCTTCGGCAGGCTGGAATTCCAGCTTGACCGTACCTTCCAGCTCGTTCTCGTGAGCCTTGAGCAGCTTCGCTGCACCCAGCAGCATGGCCGTATGCATATCGTGGCCGCAGCCATGCATCTTGCCGGGGACTTCCGAGCTGAACTCTTCACCCGAGTCCTCGGGGATGGGCAGGGCGTCCATATCGGCACGCAGCAGGATGGTCTTGCCGGGCTTTTTGCCGCCTGCCAGCGCAATGACACCGGCCTTGCCGCAGTCCTTTGGCTCATAGCCCATCTCCGTCAGCGCCTTTTTGACCAGCTCCTTTGTGTGGGGCAGATCGAAGCCCACCTCCGGGTGGCGGTGGAGCGTCCGACGCCACTGCTGCAGCTGCGGCTCCAGTGCGCGGGCCTCCTTCAAAAGCTCTTCCGATGTGATATTCATACTCATCCGCTCCTTCTTTTTTAGGAAGCCGTTTTCATAAGCATTGCACTCCGCTTACGAAAACAGTTTCTCGATTTAGAAAAAGCCCTCCCGAGGGAGGGCTTTTTGCTGTGTTATGTTCAGCCCTCGGTGTGGCTTCCTTCGGGGTGGTACTTGGCGCAGGTACACTTTTTCCACTTCAGGCCGCTGCCGCAGGGGCAGGGGTCGTTGCGGCCGATCTTGATGACGCGGACAGGCTGGCCCTTGGGTGCGCCCTTTGCGCCGGGTGCGCCGTTGCCAGGCACATAGCCCTCGCCAGTGGGTTTGGCCACCTGCTCACGCTTGGGGGCCTTGCCCGCCTCGCGCACCTCGATGGTCAGCAGCATCTTGACGCTGGACTCCCGGATGGAATCGACCATCTGGTCGAACATGTCAAAGCCCTCGATACGGTACTCGACGACGGGGTCCTTCTGGCCGTAGCCGCGCAGAACGATGCCCTGACGCAGCTGGTCCATGTTATCAATATGGTCCATCCACTGGCGGTCTACACACTTGAGCAGGCAGATACGCTCCAGCTCACGCATCAGGGGTGCGCCGTAGCGCTGCTCCTTGTCGTTCAGGACGTCCATGCCGCGCTGATACAGCATATCCGCGATGCTCTCCTGAGAGATGCTGTCATAGTCAGCGACAGTGTAGTGGAAGTCGGCGTCGGTGGTCAGCCAGCCCAGATAGTGGCGGCGGAGTGCACCGAAGTCCCACTCGTCCTTCACATCGCCTGCGAGGAACTGCTTGCAGCTGGACTCGATATTCTCCTTCAGCATATTGTGCATCTCGGCGCTGATGTCCTCACCGTCCAGGACCTTGCGGCGCTGACCATAGATGATCTCGCGCTGCTGGTTCATGACGTCGTCGTATTTCAGGACGTTCTTGCGGATCTCGAAGTTGCGGCCCTCGAGCTTCTTCTGAGCAGACTCGATGGTGCTGGTGATCATCCGGTTCTCGATGGGGGTGTCCTCGTCGATGCCCAGAGTACCCATCAGGCTCTGCACGCGGTCGCCGCCGAACAGACGCATCAAATCGTCCTCGAGGCTCAGATAGAAGCGGGATGCACCGGGGTCGCCCTGACGGCCTGCACGGCCGCGCAGCTGGTTGTCGATACGGCGGCTCTCGTGGCGCTCAGTACCGATGATGAACAGACCGCCGGCAGCACGCACCTCTTCAGCCTCCGCTTCGGTCAGGGGCTTGTACTGCGCATACAGCTCATCGAACCGCTTGCGGACAGCCAGAACGTTGGCGTCGGTAGTCTCACCATGGCCGTCGGCCTCGATGAGCAGCAGCTCCACGGCTGCAGGCAGAGCCTCCTCGGGCTTTTCAGGGTTCAGCAGCTTCTCGCAGAAGTGCTCCTTGCGCATCTGGGCCTTTGCCATATACTCGGCGTTGCCGCCCAGCATAATATCGGTACCACGGCCAGCCATGTTGGTGGCGATGGTGATGGCCCCCTTCTTACCGGCCTGTGCGACGATCTCTGCCTCATGCTCGTGGTTCTTGGCGTTCAGCACATTGAAGTCGCGGGTGTACTTCTGCAGCATCTTGGCGAGAGTCTCGCTCTTCTCGACGCTGACAGTACCCACCAGGACCGGCTGGCCGTTCTTGTGGCACTCCATGACCTGCTTGATGACGGCATTGTATTTGCCGTTGATGGTCTTGTAGATGGCATCCGGGTAATCCTTGCGGATGACAGGGCGGTTGGTGGGGACGGTAACGATGTTCAGACCGTAGATCTCGGTAAATTCGGTAGCCTCCGTCTTTGCCGTACCGGTCATACCGGACAGCTTCTTATACATACGGAAATAGTTCTGGAAGGTGATGGTGGCCAGCGTCTTGCTCTCGGCGGCGATCTTCACGCCCTCCTTGGCCTCGATGGCCTGATGGAGGCCCTCGTTGTAACGGCGGCCGATCATCAGACGACCGGTAAACTCATCGACGATGAGCACTTCGCCGTCCTTCACGACGTAATCAATGTCGCGCTGCATCACACCGTAGGCTTTGATGGCCTGGTCGATGTGGTGGGCGAGGGTCATATTCTCTGCGGCAGCGAGGTTCTCGATCTTGAAATATTCCTCGGCCTTCTTGATGCCCTTAGCCGTCAGGGTGCAGGTCTTGTGCTTTTCGTCCACGATGTAATCGCCGTCAGCCTGCTCGTCGGTCTCCACCTTGTCTTCCAGCTCGACCACGACGCTCTTGCGCAGAGTGCGGACAAAGTGGTCCACCTGGGTATACAGGCTGGAAGAGTCCTCTCCGCGGCCGGAGATGATAAGCGGCGTACGGGCCTCGTCGATGAGGATGGAGTCCACCTCATCGACAACGGCGTAGGCATGGCCGCGCTGCACCATGTTGTCTTTATAAGTCACCATGTTGTCGCGCAGATAGTCGAAGCCAAACTCGTTGTTGGTGCCGTAGGTAATGTCGGCATTATAAGCTTCCCGGCGGGCATCACCATCCATTCCCTGCACGATCAGGCCCACCGACAGGCCCAGCCAGCGGTAAAGCTTGCCCATCCACTCGCTGTCGCGCTTAGCAAGGTAATCGTTGACGGTGACGATGTGGACACCCTCCCCGGTCAATGCATTCAGATAGGCAGGCAGCGTTGCCACAAGGGTCTTGCCTTCACCGGTCTGCATCTCGGCGATGTCGCCCCGGTGCAGGGCGATGCCGCCGGTGACCTGCACCGGAAAATGCTTCATGCCCAGCACACGCCATGCGGCCTCGCGGCAGACAGAGAAGGCATCGGGCAGAATATCATCCAGCGTTTTGCCGTCGGCCAGCTTCTGCTTCAGTGCAGGAGTCTGGGCCTGCAGCTCGGCATCCGACATCGCCTGATACTTGCCTTCCAGAGCCAGCACCTGTTTGGTGAGGGGGTTGATCTTTTTCAGTTCCCGGTCAGAGAAGCTTCCAAAGAGTTTTTCAGCTAAGGACATTGGTCACACCTCATGATTCTTCAAAATAGCAAACGTCCGGGCCATTTGATTGCCCCAAAACGAATATTCACACATAAATATATGATACACCAAAAGCCCCATCCCGTCAAACCAGATGGTGAATTTTAGCCGGTTATTGAATGAATTTTCTGTAAATTCCTTCGACCTTTCTCACCACTGTATGGTATCAGCCTTTTTCGATGTAATAGCAGACGAGGTCTGTCGCGCCGCGCGTTGCATGGCGCATGGCTTTGTGCTCGACGCCCTCGTATTGGAAGCCCACTGCTTTCAGCAGTTTCCCTGAGGCGAGATTGTATGCATAGTGTCCTCCGGTAAACATCTCAGCGTTAGTTTTTTCGAAATAGGTCTGCACGACGGCCTGCAGCGCCTCCCGCGCGTAGCCCCTTCTCCGGGCGTCCGGTGCGATTTCGATACCAAACTCCCACCCCGGCACAGCCCGCTCTGCGTCCATCATGGACATCATCCCGATGACCCGGCCCGTCTCTCTGCACACAATGCTGTAGCGCGTCTGAGCTGCAAATTTCTGCATCAAACGCTCATACTCCTCATCCATCTCCTCAAAGGCATGGTAGCCGCCGCAATCCAGCGTCGTCTGCTCGTCAGACAAAATCGCAAAAACGTCCTCTGCGTCTCCGATGGCAAACTGGCGCAGCAGCAAGCGCTGCGTCTCGATTTTTAATAATTCCATTTTTACCACTTTCTTTTCTCGGATACAAGAAAGCCGCCCTGAGAACTCTCAGAGCGGCACATTCAAGTCGGCGGCTACCTATTTTCACAAGCCGTTTCCAGCTAACTATCTTGGGCACGAGTGAGCTTA
>OGKH01000081.1_pt1 | contig 91230 bp, 85 predicted proteins | sample 1572421 | NCBI WGS metagenome assembly OGKH01 (sample SAMEA2582084, study PRJEB24529) | metagenome | biome: Human gut stool | place: China | collected 2011
GTAAGCCCCGTACTTTAGAAATGCTGTCATTTTTAGATGTGAACATCAAAATCGGTAAGCTGTACTCCTTGCGAATTTCTTCCAGTGTTTCAAAACCATCCATGCCGGGCATCATCACATCCAGCACCACAAGCTGGTATTCGTGCTCTCTTAATTTTTGTAAGCCCTCTTTTCCGGTATTACAAAAATCAGCTTCTATGTTTTCTGCTTGTACGCTACGTTTAATCAAAGCGCACAGTTCTCTGTCATCATCTATAATCAGGATTTTATTCATGGTGCAACCCCTTCCCTTGTTTTGTCCTTCCGTCAATCGGCTTTTCTGCGTTCTTTGGAATCAGCCAAACACCAGCCATCTTTACAGCACCGGGGATACGCCCACCAGCGCAATAATAATTTACTCTACGAGGTGTCACGCCCCACTTTTCGGCGGCCTCTTTCAATGTCATATAGTCCATTTCGCACCTCCACAGGATATATTATAGTTCTCTACCTCGAATAATACAAGTTAGAGCCTACATGGATGCGAAACAAAATACTACTTAATATAAAATTTCATTACATTCTCATAATTCAACCAGAAATGTAGAATGATATAGGGTGATATGAGAATGAACCAAGATGAAAGAAGGTTTGACTTTCACGGCCTCGGGGCGGCTCTCAAACGAGCCAGAGAAGAAAAGGGCTGGACACAAGCCTATGTTGCGGAATTAGTAGACCGTGACTCCCGTACCATTATGAATATTGAGAACAAAGGTCAGTATCCCAGCTTCGACCTTTTTGTTAAACTCATTACCATGTTTGACGTTTCAGTTGACCAGTTTATTCATGCGGACGGAGGGGCAAGGTCAAGCTCTTGCAGAAAGCACATTGATGTGCTCCTAAATTCTATGAATGAAAAAGAGCTTGTTGTAATAGAAGCCACAGCCGAGGGCATTAAGAAAGCCAGAGAAACGGAGGTTCCAGAATAAGGGCCTCTGTTTTTTTGCGCCATTTTAGGGGCTGCCGCTAAGTGGCAAGCAATGCCTCTGTGGCCACAAGTGGCACAAAGGCGGCTTGTTGGGGCTCGCCCCAAACCCGTATCTTCGGGCCAACATGGCCCGAAGTGTCAGCGTCGCTTTGCTCCTTATTTTCATAACCTTAACGCTCCTTTTCCTGCTTTCTTCCCGGCTCGGTGTAGCCCATCAGAGTGTCAATGTTCGCCTTGATTGTGACGATCTCCTGCATATCCCGTCGTGCCTTCTGGTATTCTCCATAGAGCTGTTTTTTCTTTGCTGTGAGCTTACGGCCTTCTTCCTTCAGCACATTCATTTTGGGGAGCTTCGCCCCGCCCAGCAGAGAGCGCATTTCCGTTTGTGCAGCCCGGTACAGTTCAAGGTCGGCCTCATGCTCCGCAAGGAATTTCCTGCTGTACTTCGTCGCCTTATACTGCTCAAAGACTGGGCGGGTTTTGGCATACTGAACCGTTGCAGCCTTTAGCCCGGCATTGGTTTTCATAGACTGTTCCGTCTGCTTGACCTGCTCGGAAATAGCATGAAAACGGTCTGCTGCCTCGGTGGCTTTCTGTGCCAACTGCTCATAATCGGTCAGGCCATTGTCCTGTATATAAGCAAGAGCGGCGGCCATCTGCTTAATGTTAAATACCTTCGCCCAGCGTTCATATCCCGGCCCCTTACCGGCAGCCAGCTTTGCTTGAATATCCACCGCCAGACTGATTTTCCGCTCCGAGCGCCCGGGGCGTTTTTCTTTGCCCTCAATGGCGGACAGAACATCTTGCAAGTCGTAGCCGTCCCCCAGCGTGGAGGCACGCAGACGGGTGAAGCGTTCCTGTCCCTGCCCGGTCAGCCGGAAGCTGATACCGCCGCCCCGAACCGTCTTGACCTCATACCCGGCCCGCTTCATCAAATTGAGAAATTCGTCCAAATCAGCGGGGCGTTCCGCCAACGCAGTATCAATGGCAAGGCGCAGCCTGTCCTGATAGGAAAGCGGCCCTTTCCGGTCTTTCTGCCACTCCCCATAGTTCCGATACTTGCCCTTGCTCCGGGGCTTCGGGTTCTCCACGATGGATAGCCCGTTTTCAAGGCACAGCCTGTCAGAGAGCCGCCGAAGGGCGAAGCTGGAGCCCCAAAAATTTCGGAATTTCCGGGTGCAGTCAAGGGTGGTGGAGTTGTAATAAATGTGACAATGGATGTGCTGCTTATCGGTGTGCGTGGTAACGATAAAAGCGTGCCGCCCCTTTGTCCAGCGCATAGCCAGCTCATAGCCGATACGGTTCGCCTCCTTCGGGGTGATCTCGCCCGGATAGAAGGATTGTCGTATCTGATAGCACAGCACATTATTTTCTTTCTTCTGTTCCCGGCCCGTCATAGCGGCATAGCTGGCCTTTGCCAAAAGGAACTCGTCCGCCACGGTGGCCGGATCACATTCATAAGCGGAGATATACTTTCCGCTTTCTGTTTTCTCCGGGTCCTTGCCATAGTCCAGACAATCCCGGATAGCCTCAGCAATCGTTTCGCCTTCGCCCGCATGGCGCTGTAACAGAGTTGTGGTAGCCAAAAATCATTCCTCCTTTCCATGAGAAAGGGGCGGCCCATTCAGACCGCCCCGACTTCGGGCCAGTATGGCCCGAGGCTGCTTAACTTGCCAGAAACCGGTACAGAGCGGATTTGCCTCCGTCCAGCGCCCAAAGAAGGGAGCCCGCCGCCGCTTGCAGTCCATACGGCGAAAGAAGGAAGGCAAGAAACAGAAATACAATCCCGCCTATGGGCGTCGGCGTGAAAAAGAGAGCGACACCCAGCACCGTCAGGATCACAGAGGCAATCGTCAGCAGGACGGCACAAATATCAAATAGGAACACCAGCAGAGCCGCCAGAAGGGACAACGCTAAAGCAAAGGGAGCAACCAATATTTTCAGCAGTATCTTCATCTTCAAAACCTCCTTTATCTATCCTTCCTACCTCTATTTTATCATGCCTGCCCGGGGACATAAATGTTGCGAAAGATTAGTAAATCCTGTCCTAAAACTTCGGGTCATGCTGGCCCGAAGCTTGATGGTTTTATCTAAAAAGTTATGATATAATGAAATCAATATTTTGGTTAGACGAGGTGATGAACATGGGGAACAGCAGAGACGACTTTACTTCAGCAACAAAGGAATTACTGGCAAATCGGGTTGGTAGAAGATGTAGTAATCCTGCTTGCCGAAAGTTGACTTGTGGGGCAAATACCAATCCTGAAAAAATTACAAATATAGGGGTAGCAGCTCATATCTGTGCAGCGGCTCAAGGCGGTCCACGCTATGACGCTTCTATGACACCCGAAGAAAGAAAGTCGTTTGAAAATGGAATTTGGTTATGCCAGTCTTGTTCTAAATTGATTGATACGGATATTACTCGTTATCCTAAAGAACTGCTACAAAGTTGGAAGCAGCTTGCAGAACAGACAGCAATTTTGGAAGTCGAAACTACTTCTTCCACACCTGCCTTTGAAAAAGATAAAGAGCTTGTCCAATTTTATTTGGAGTGCTTTGATCGTCCAGCCTTTCAAGATGACATTTATCAAGAAGGTCGAATGGAGGATTTTGATAAAGCGATTGAAGATACGCTAATTGCCTTGAATACAGGGGTACTAAGAACTCGTGATGGCTCCATATTAAAACAGGCTGATGGAAAATCTTCTGTCCAAAACTCTTTATGGAGAGAAAAACTCTATACTATCACTGATATGCTAACAGCAATTCGCAGACGATTGAAAATTGCCAAAAAGGAAAAAGCCTATTCGACATATGGCACAGGCGAAGATGTCGCTTATTGTTTCTATGATCGTGAGCTTGCTGAATGGCTTAATTCTACACGAGAAGAAATACTAAAAATTCTATCGTCTATTTGTAAAGAGGCTGGACTTCGGGAATTACATTTTCGGAAACATAGATATAGATGGTAAAAAGAACAAGGCGGCAGGTCCCAACATCGGAACCTGCCGCCCTCGTCTTACTTTGCCACCAGCTCGGAAAGCTCCCGCAGCACCTTTGACACCTCGCCCCACAGCTTTTCATAGTCCCGCTTCAATCCGTCGATTTCCTCCGGGTACACGCCATAGGTGTGTGCGTGTACGGCGACCTGATTGAGATTGTTGGAACAGCGCCGTTGCAGAGAGATCAGCTCTTTTACGGGCGTAAGGTCGATGTGCAGGATATACCCGTTCAGAGCCATTTTCCGTACATAAGCCCCGGCGTTGGAAATGCCCGCCTCGGCCATCCGCTCATGGATGGCCGCCAGCTCGTCCGGTGTTACCATGACGTGCAGATGGACATTCCGCTTGCGGTTCTCCATCAGCGTTCCAGCTCCCGGCCTTTCCGGCGTTCTTTGGGCTCCTTTACCTTATCCAGCGGTTTTGCGTCCAACTCCGGGGGCGTGGGCGGGATGGGCGTGTTGTTGGGTACGCCGTCGATCATGTTGCAGTTCTGCTCTGTGGAGAGCTCGGCGGTTTTCAGATAGTTGTCTTTTTCGTGCATGGCGATCCTCCTTTATCGTTCCTCATGGTTTTTATGGTTTCGCTTCTGGCCGGGTTCCTTCGGGGGTTCCTGCCCTCTGGTTTCATCTTTGAGCCGGGCAGTAATGGATGGGCGCACCCGGTCAAGATTGCCCGGTGCTGGTTTCAGCTCATAATCCTCCATCTGCTTTTCGGTCAGCGGCTTTGCGTAGGTCAGTTCGCCCCATGCCATCAGCCTGCCGTCTGCCACAGGACGCCGCCTGTCATCATCGTAGTTGACGATGGAAAGAGGCTGGTTATCCGGCGGCTTCGGGTAAGTTCCTATGTCCACGGGCCGCTGGGTGGAATAATAGCGGTAAACGCCCTCCGGTCCCAGCTCGGTATGCTTGACCGCCGCATGGTAAAACTGCTGATAGTCGTCCACCCGGCGGTCAAAGTCCCTCTGCGCCCACGCCTGACTGGTTCCATAGCGGCCCCAGTAGTAATCCCGATGGCCGTTTTCCCCCTCGGTAAACTGCCAGGTCACAAAGGGGCTCGGCGCTCCCGGATTATGCCCCAGCGCAAAGCCGTGTCCGGTTTCAAAGGTGGCAGCTTTCAAAATCACATATCCTTGTACTGTCTCCAAGAGATTCCTCCTTTCTGTGCCTCGGGCCAACATGACCCGAAGTGCTGGATGTTACGAAATAAGAGGGCAGACCGGGGAGGAATGTAATAAGATATTCCCACCCCGGAAACACCCTCAAAAAAGCCCGGAATGTCAAGCCTTTGGAGGCGGCAAATCGTAACAGCCGCCCGGCCTTTTCTCCCGCATTTTCCTCATGCGTTCCCGGCTTTTCCGTCGGTTCCCTTCGGCCTTGCAGGCGTCGGAGCAGTAGGCTTGACGCCCCTCGGGCAAAAATGCCTTTCCGCAGACCGCACAGGCCCGCAACTCCGGGGAGATGCCTTCCGTTGTCAGCGCCGCTTGAAGCTCCGGGTTAAGGGGCAGGACAGCCTCACGGAAGTAACGGCAGTACGCCCCTGTCCAGCACTTGTGCAGCATATAGCAGGCACAGTCAAGAGGAAGGCACAGGCCGCTTTCCCTGTCATAGTTGGCACACATCCCCGTGACCAGAGAACGGATTTTCTTCTTCTCGTCACGGGTCAGCTCCCGGGCGTCCATTTAAGACTTCGGGCCACGATGGCCCGAAGGGCGGGGCTCCACGATCAGCGCCCGGAACTTCTTCCGGCACTGTTTTTTCTTTCCTTTGCACTCCTTGTAATAACGGCATCCCTTACAAGGGTCGTCATTGTCCCAGCCGGGGTGCGGTACTTCCTTCATCATTCGTTCAAAAGGGCTGCTTGTAAAATTCATTCTCATTCCTCCGTATCTTCCTCCCATGGCGGGGTATCTTCGTCCTCGGGTTCCTCTGCGATCTCCTCCAGCTCCCCGTCCTCATATTCGCAGTAATCATCTTCCAAATCCGGGGCTTCATGCTTCGGCTTGTAAATCTTGAAATAGTAACCAATTCCACCGCCGGCCAGCACCACCGCACCGATCAGGAGCAGAGAGAGAAGGGGGCTGTCCTTTTTCTCCGGCTTGGGTTCCGGTACTTCCTCCACCGGTTCGGTGGGCTTTGGCTCTGGCTCAGGGGTCACTTCTTTGGGCGGTTCCTTACCCTGTTCAGCAAGAGGCAGAAGGTCGTCTGTGGTAACGGTATTGAGGAAATAGACGTTCTCGCTGGTTTTCTGTTTGTCGATCACCAGATAAAACACGCTCTCGTCTGCTGTGGTGATGGTGTAGAACTCCTTTCCATCCGCGTCGGTGGCGTTGTCCACCACGGTTCCCGTCCCGTCCGTGGTAAAGGGGTTCTGGGTTTCCGGCTCTGCTTCGGTTTCTGCCGGGGAGGGAGCTGTCTCCGGCTGCGGCTCGCTGCTCTGTGCATAAGCCGGGACTGTAAAGATCAGGCAACACAAAAGGCTGGCAGCCATTGCCGCCAGCCTGCGAAATTTAGTTTTCTTCATGGGCCGTGTCCTCCTTTTCGGGTGCCTCCGGCTTCGGGTCAGTATGGCCCGAAGCGGTAAGGCTGTTTTTGGGGTCATTCAGAAAAGCCATAAGCTGGGCGGGCGTCAGTTTGAGGGAGCGCACCGCCTGCACGATCTGGCTGTTTTCTTCCTCCTGTTTCTGCTTTTCCAGCTCCCGGATTTTGGCCTGCCATTCGGCGGCCTTCTCCCGGGCTTTTTCCAGTTCCTTATCGAGCTTGTCGATTTTGTTCATGCAAGGACTCCTTTCCTCTGGCTCACAGACGCCCGAAGGCATAGAAATGTGTCTGCCAGTAGCTTGAATTGATGTTTGCGTATTGGATGGGCGAACCACAATGAAGCATCATCCCGTCGCCCACATAAATCCCCACATGGGACACAGGGCCGGGGCTGTCATAGGTTCCCGTGAAAAAGATAATGTCGCCGGGCTTTGCCTCGGAGGGGGAAATGATAGCGCACTGGTTATAAATGCCCTGCGCCGTAGTACGGGGCAGGTTGTGGACACCGCTGGCCGTGTACACCCAACAGACAAAACCCGAACAGTCAAAGGAGGTGGACGGGCTGGAGCCGCCCCACACATAGGGCCAGCCAATGTACTTTGTGGCTTCTTCCATGAGTGCCGCAAAAGCCGGGTCATTCAGCGCCTCGCCGGGTATCTCATAGCTGGGGCCGGTATCTTCGCCGCCGTTGTAAATCCCCTCCCACAGATAGGGCTTGTTGCCTTTGAGCTGCTGCATAACGGTGTAGATCTGCCTCTGCTGTTCGTCAAGCCTCGGCAGGATCACGGCAGGCAGCGTCTTGTTTGTGAGGGTCACATTTAAGATGTAATACTCATAGGGGACTTCCTCGGTGGTGGTTTCCCCGGTCTCCGGGTCGGTGCTGATTTCGGTGCGGTAGCGTATCTCGACTTTCTCCGTCAAGGTCAGCTCATACTGTGCCTCGAAGATCTCCCGCAGTTCGTCCTGCACCTGTTCCCGGAAATACACATGGTACTTTGCAGAGAGATAGGATGCCAGCTCATAGGGGTTATGGCCGATCTCGTCCACGGAATAGCGGTACTCGTCATAGCCGGGATGGGTGCTTTCAATGTTCGCTACCGTCTGCGCCAGCTCGTTTTCCAGCGCCGTGTAGTCCTCGTCTACGCCCAGCAGGTCCGTATCCTCCGAGGCGTAGGAGGTGCCGGATAACGCATTGGCAAGGCCGCTGCCAAGCGTGGGAAAGATGGAGCTTACCGCCGACACAAGAAAACAGAGCAGCAACAGCAGGAGCAGGACCAGCACCGCCACAGGATGACGGGTCACAAACTGCGCCGCCCGACGGGTCGCAGTTCCCGAAGCGGCAGCGGTTTTCTTTGCGGCCTTTGCGCCCTGTTTTGCAGCCGCCTTTGCTTCTTTGGAATACCGGCGTTTCAGTTTCCATTTCTGCTGCACACAGGAAAGCGGATTGCTGGTAAGCTCCGGGTGCTCGGAGGCCATCTTCTGAAAATCCACATTGGCCCGGGCTTTTATGTCCTTCCGTTCCCACTTTGCCACCTTCCGGGCCGGGTGTTCCTGCCAGCGGCGTTTGGCATAGCGGGTCAGTTTCCGGGTTCCGGCCTCTGCGGCCAGCTCGGATTTATGGGCTCCTTCCACACCCACATTTTCATGCTCGACCTCGTGTATCTTGTTGTGGACATAGAACCACGCTTCTGTGCGGGCTCCCCGGACTGCCTTTTTTGCAAGCCCCGGCGGCTTCTTCGCTGCCCGTTTTGCCTCGGTCTTGTCCAGTTTCTCCCGGGCCTTTCCCAGCTTTCCCCCGGCGTGTTCCGCTTTTGCCTGTGCTTTCTGGTACTTGTCCTTTTTGCTCCCGGCCTTCTCGGCGGAGCCCTCCGGCTCCTGTGCCTTGCCGGTATCCTGCGGCCCGCCCGCTTCATCCTCCTGCCTCATGCGGTCAGAGGGACGGCTTTTCCGTCTGTCCTCTTGAAACTTGCCGCTTTTGGACTTCGGGCCATTGTGGCCCGAAGGACTGTCCTGCCCGGTATCCTCGTCCTTAAACCGCAGGCGTCGGGATGGTGCGGGGGAAGGCCCTTCCCGTTCAGCCGGTCCGGGGCGATTGCTCCCGGTATCCTCCGTCGGCCCCGGCCTTTGAAAATTCCGTTTATCCGGTTTCTTTCCGATGATGTATCCCTCCTTTCCAAACCTCGGGCCATCATGGCCCGAAGTGCGTTATGCCCGGTTCATTTCCTGTTTTTTGTCCTCCGGGCGGGTGGTCATAATGGCGTACAGCTCGGTATTCTGCGGGAAGCGGTCAACAAACGGGATGGTGGTATTCCCGAAGAACAGCAGCCCTTCGCCGGAATTGGTATGGGTCACATAGGAAAGCTGGTGGGGGCTGATCCCAAGCTGTTTGGCTAAAATCTGCCGGTCCCCCTGTGCCTGCGAGAGCAGCACAAGGAAGTCCGAGTTTTCAAAGATGTTCTCGATCTCCGGGCTTGCCAGAAAATCCTTTACATTCTGCGTTAAAGCACTCGGAACGCACCCTTTTTTTCGCAGCATTTTCCAGATCGCCACACAATAGCTTGCCGTCAGACGGTCACGGAGCAGCACATGAAATTCGTCAAAGTAACACCATGTGGCGATACCGCGGAGGAAATTCATGGACACCTGCGAGTTTACCAAGTCCTGCATAATGAGCATGGCAATCGTCCGAAGCCCGGCCCCCAGCTTTTTTAAGTCAAGGCATACCAGACGGCGGTTTAAGTCCACATTGGTTTCATGGTTGAACACGTTAAGGGAGCCCGACACATAAATTTCAAGGGCCGTCGCCAGCCGCACCGCCTCGCCCTCCGGCTGGGAACAGAGCAGGTCATACAGGGTTTGGAGGGTCGGCATTTTGCTTGTTTCCGGGTCCTGCAAGTGTTCCCGGTACATCTGGCGCACACAGCGGTCAATGACGGTACGCTCCACCGGCTGCAAGCCGTCCTTGCCGCCGACGATCAGCTCCATCAGCGACAGGATAAAGTCGGCTTTCAGTGCCATCGGGTTTTCCTCGTCAAAGCTCAAATCAATGTCCATCGGATTGATGTGGTGGGGGCTGTCCGGTGCGATCTCGATGACCTGTCCGCCCAGCCGCCTGATAAGGGGCGAGTATTCGCCCATCGGGTCCACCACGATAATGCGGTCTTTTGTGGCAAGGAACACGTTCACAAGCTCCCGCTTTGCGGCGAAGGATTTACCGGAGCCCGGCACACCGAGGAACAGGCCGTTGGGGTTTTTGAGCTTTTTCCGGTTTGCCATGATGACGTTATGGGAAAGGGCGTTGAGCCCGTAATAGACGGCTTCGCCATCCATGCGGAGCTCCTGCGTCATAAAGGGAACGAAAATGGCCGTGGAGCTGGTGGTCATGCCGCGCTTGATCTCAATGCCGTTATGGCCCAGCGGAAGGCTGGAAAGAAAACCGTCCTCCTGCTGGAAGTCCAGCCGCTTCAAGGTGCAGTTGTATTTCTGGACGATACCGGACACCGTGAACAGGTCGTTGTCCAGCTCCCGGCGGGTCGGGGCCATGTTTACCACAAGGAAGGTCAGAAGGAACATTCTTTCATTCCGGCTCTGTAAATCTTCCAAGAGGGCCTTTGCGTCGTTGCTGTACGTTACAAGGTCAGGCGGGAGTATGTCCATGTCGTACCCTGACCGGGCTGCCTTTTTTTGTTCCTCCACTTTCATCTTGTCAATGTCGGAGACTTTGGCCTTGATGGATTTCACGGCGGCGGCCTGATCGACGGTTTGGATATGGAGAGTGATGGTCATTTCCGCGTCCATTTCCAAAAGCTCCGCCAGCAGCTTGTCCGAGAGCTCCGAGGCCAAAATCTGCAAGTAGGAGGCAGCGCCCCAGGTCGTCCCCACCCGGAACAGACGGCTGAAACGAAAATCGAAACTGTCCGGGGCGATAAAGTCTTTGGTGGAGAGCCCGGTTTTGGGGATCATATCCCATGAAAACCGGAAGGGGGAGCCGCTGCCGGGGTGGAGCTGCCCGTGAAGGAGCTCCAGCCGTTCCAGCCCCGAAAGGGAGCGGCACTTGACGCCCAGCTTTTTGAAGTTTCCGCAAATGTCCGCCTCTACACGTTCCAGCCTTGCCCTGGCGGTGGAAAGGTCATCCACGTTTACGCCGAAGGTCAGGAGCTTTGTGCGGACAATGCCGTTGTTACTTTTGGCGATCTGGTTTTCCAGCATTTCCACATACTCACACCGGACGCTGTTGTAATCGTCATCCTGCATGGGGATGTTCACGCTGTACCGGCTGCCCGGGCGGCTCCGGTGGTTGAGGAAGGAAAGCTGGAACGGAAGGCTGCTGTCAAAGTAGTTCAGGCAGGCGCTCCACCCGTCAAAGATGGCCGCCTGATCTTCGGACTGTGCGAGCTGGTAGTTGATGTCCTCATATTCAATGGTTTTGGTGTAATAGCGGTCCGCTACCCGGCACACTCCGTCCCGGTACATTTCCCGGTAAGGGAGGGTCTGCTGGGCGGTGGTGGGAATGTTCTTTCCCTTTGTGAACAGGCCGAGAAGGCCCTGCTTTTCAGGCTTTTTGCCTGCGGGCTTTCCGGCCCTTCTGCTGTTTCGCAATCGGCTGCGCCTCCTTTCTGGCGCTAAGCAGCGCATAGAAATTTTCGGTTTTGTAAGGCCGCACACGGGGATAGAGGAACCGGGTGCGGATGATGTTTTTCAGCACTTTTTCCAATGGCAGGCCGTCCCGCTCATACATAGCCAGAAAGAAGAACGGGAGCATGAGACCGATCATCAGGAACATGGCGGCGCTGTTCCCGATACTGCCACGGGAAAACAGGTAAGCCGGGAGGCCCACCGCCGCCGCACCGGAAAAACAAACAAGCTGGCGCTTCGTCAGGTTGAAGGCCAGCTTTGTCTTGATTTTGGAAAGGTCCTTTGGTACTGGCACATAGGCCATTTGAGTACACCTCCTTTACTGCTTCGGGCCAGCATGGCCCGAGGTTATCTTGCGGCTTCTTTGGCCGGGGCTGTGCTGCGGGCAGCTTCGATGGCTTCTCGTCCGCTCTGCCTTGCCCGCCAGTATTCGGGGTTATACTGCCGGATGGACTGGTTGAGCTTTTCTTCAAACTGTTCTTTGTCCTTAATGCGGTCAGGGATGTTCCACAGCTTTTTGTCCAGCAGCTCCCGGAGCACCACACTTTCCTGTGCGTCCTCCTCATAGCAGATATAGCCCTTGTCCTTGAAGCCGCACTTTTTCGCCGCTGGGGAGAGGACGGCGGCTACCTCGTTTGCCACCATCGTTCCGCCGTGGCTGGCGGTAGATACCAGAAACACCCCCGGACAGAGGGTTTCACAGCTTTGCACCTCGCCCCATGGGGAGCTTTTCGGCGCATGGAACATTCCGCCCGTCCGGCTCCGGTCCGCCTGCATGAGCGCCGCCTTTTCTAAGATGGCTTTCAGTTCCGGGGAAAAGTAGGCGTATTCCCGCAGGACACGGGCGGCGTCCCCGCCGCAGGCGTTCATCAACAGGGTATAGGCATCGCTGTCCGCTTTGGTACAGCGGCCCAGTAGTTTTCCGTCGTAATAACAGGCCGCGTCATAGCCCGTCCGTTTGCGTGGCATGGTTCCCGCCTCCTTTCTGCTTCGGGCCAGCATGGACCGAAGTCAACGCTCTGCGCTGCGGCTGGTCTTTTCCTTTGGGGGCCGCTCTGCCTTTGCCTGCTCAGCAGCCGCTTTCCCGGCCTTGAGCTGGTCGCTGATGGACGCACGCCCCACAGAGCCGCGCTCCGCCATCTGTTCCAGCTTTGCCTCATAGGCTTGCAGAACAGCGGTATTGAGCTGTTCCCGGAACTCCTTTGTGACAGGGTAGGCCATATCCCGGTAGCCGCCTTTTCCGTCCGGCTGGCTGGGCATCCCAAGAAAGAGGCCCTTGCTGCCCTGTACGATTTTCAGATTTTCCACCACAAAGCAGTCATTGAATTTCACGCTGGCAAAGCCCATGAGGTTTTTCACAGGTTCGATGACCCGCACGCTTACATCCAGTTTCAAAGGGGCGGCTGGTGTTCCGCCCGCAGTTTTTTCCTGCATGGATTTCTCCTTTCCGCTTCGGGTCAACATGGCCCGAAGTCTCTTAATGGCAGCCGAAGATGGATTTTGCAAGACTGCCTGTTTTGAATAAGGTAAAACACAGCAACACCGTATATCCCACGCATCCCCAGATCGCCCCGATGGGGTCGCCGTCGGTGGCGATACTCTGGATCAGCACCGCATAGATGGCGACACAGACTAAGATCAATAGACCTTGAAAGCCCACCGCAAAGAGGGAGCGGAAATAGTTCTGCCCCATGTGTCCGGTTTCCCTGTTGGGGACGGTGGCAAATGGGATCGGCGCTAAACTTGTGAGTAAATAAATTTCAATCATACGGCCATATACGATGACGAAAATCACGATGTTTAAGGCGATCATGGTAAGCTGGATCAGGAAGGACTGGAGCCAGAGTCCGAACAGAGGGCCTAACTCCATCGCCTCAAGCTCTGTCCGCAGACTGTCCAGCACATCCGGCGTGATTTCTGTCCCGTTCTGGATAATGCCCGCTGACTGCTGGATCACATGCTGGCTCACATCAAAGACCGCCAGCACGATATTGAAGGTATTCGTCAGGATCATCACAGCCACAAAGGTTTTGAACACCCACTTAAAAAACATCCATGTGTCAACTTCATGGAGGTTGTTGCGTTCTATGAGCATCTGTATCAGCTCATAAGTCATTACAAAAGTGAGGATGACCCCGGCGATTGGAAGGATGGCAGTTTCGGAGATCTGTCGTATCATGGAAAAGACCCCGGCGTTCCAGTCCGCCGGGGTCGTGCCTACCTGTGTGGCGATCTCGCCAACGCTCTGATTGACGTTATCGAAAAGGCCGTCCAGATTTCCCATGATACCATCGACGAGCAGACCTTTCAGCCATTCAACGATTGCGTCGATGATAAAGTCCATACATCAGCTCCTTTTCTGGAAAAAGGGACAACGGGTAACACTTAGCTGAACAGACCGGACAGCAGAGGGATAAGCTGAAGGCCGATCAGAACGACACCGCCGCCCGCCATGAGCTGCTTAATGCCCTGGCTTTTTGCCGCAGGGTTGTCCGACCCGTAACCTTCCAGAAGATTGATGACACCCCATACCGCCAGACCGGCGCCAAGAGCCATGACCAGAATTTTAAGAATGTCGATTGCCTGATTGAAAAATTCCATATACGTTCCTCCATTTTGTTTGTTTGATGGTTTTGGGTACAAAAAAACCGCCCACATCGGCGGCGCTTCGGGTCATCATGGCCCGAAGTTACACAAACTCGTCGCTGTCCAGATCATCGAAATTCAACAGGTCAGCTTCTTCGTCCGTGTCGGAGCCGTCCACTTCGTACACCGTGTATTCGTCCTCCGGCTTTAGTCTCAATGGCCGGTGGCGGAACAGGCTCTCCAAGCGGAAGGCGTTTTTCTTTTTATCAAATTCGACTGTGTACTTGTAATTCGGGTGCTTTTTCAAGTCATACTTCGGGGATAGAAAAGGCGGGAGCCCCCTAAGCTGCAAGATACATTTATCCCCGGACATGGTGGTGATCTCGCTGGTGGTCATCAGCTCCCGGCCGAGTCGCTGCATATTCTGGCTGTAACTTTCAGACTGTCCACGGCTTCGACCCTCGGTCTGCATAGAGATGGTGGCCTTGCCCAGCCAGTTTTCCGAAATATCCTTTAGGGTGGAAGCCTCCCGGCCTCCGAGGAATACGATACTGTCCATGTTGCCCATGATGGTTTCGGAATGGTCTTTGTACAATGCCTTGCACTGGCTCATAGCCTGATAAAAGAGCGTCAGGCTGATCTCACGGGAGCGGATGACGGCCACGATCTTTTCCAGCCCCGGCACCTGTCCGGTGTTGGCTGCCTCGTCCCACAGCACCCGCACATGGTAGGGCAGACGCCCTCCATAGGTGTTGTCAGCCCGTTCACACAGAAGGTTGAACATCTGCGAGAAAGCGAGGGCAACCAAAAAGTTGTAGGTGGTGTCCGTATCGCTGATAAGAAAGAACAGCGCCGATTTTTCATCCCCCAGCTTATCAAGCTCCAGCTCGTCATAAGACATGATCTCCCGAAGCTGGGGAATATCAAAGGGAGCCAGCCTTGCACCGCAGCTAATCAGAATACTTTTTGCTGTCTTGCCGCTGGCGAGCTTGTATTTCTTATACTGCCTCACGGCGAAGTGCTGGGGACTGCGGCGTTCCAGCCCGTCAAACATATAGTCCACCGCATTTTTGAAGGTTTCGTCATCCTCCCGGACTTCCATGCTGTTTATCATTTCCACCAGCGTATTCATGTTGCGTTCTTCCTCCGGCCCCTCAAAGACGATGTAGGCCACAAGGGCACAGTACAAGAGGGTTTCGGCTTTAGTCCAGAACTCGTCGCCCTCCTTGCCGTCGCCTTTGGTGTTGGCGATCAGAGCGGTAACGAATTTCAAAACATCGCTTTCCGTCTTGATATAGGCCAGCGGATTGTAGTGCATGGATTTTGAAAAGTCGATACTGTTGAACACCCGCACCCTGTATTTCTCCCGTTGCAGAAACCGCCCGCACTGGTCGAGGGTGCCGCCCTTCGGGTCTACCACCACATACGAGGAATGGGCTTGAAGGAGCTGCGGGGTCAACCAGAACCTTGTCTTTCCCGAGCCGGACGATCCGATGACACAGGCGTTTAGGTTCCGGGCATTGGCGGGTATCTTCGGACGGGTGTTCATGGTAAGGAACTCCGTCCCGGTCAGAATGACATTGTTCTGAAATTTAGGGTCTACAAACGGCTTTATATCCTCCTTTGTTCCGAAGCGGGCGGTGCCGTACTCCGCATCCCGCCGGAATTTTTTCGCCTGCCTGATCTTTGACTGTATCAGCAGATACACCCCAGCCGCACCGGCAAGGCCCACCAGCAGGTCAATACCGCCCAGCCCCGGCCAGTAGGTTTCAAAGGCTTTGGGGAAGGTGTCGAGCATCCCCATGAGCTTTGTCCCGAAGTCTGTGCCGGGGGCGATCCGGTAGGCCGTCCCGATTTTGGAGAAGAACCAGAACACAAAGAGGTACGGCAGGTTTGGGAGCACATATTTTCTGATTTTGTCACTCAACGTCCGTCCTTCACCGCCTCTCTGGTCCGCTGCTTTTCCCTTGCCTGCGTCCTGATTTGCTCCGTGAAATTCCGAAGCTGACCGAGGATGGAAGCCTTGTCCTGCTCTTTGTTCAGCACCTTTGCGCTGTACTTCTGGAAGGCCGCCGTGATAGCGTCCGCCTGATTGGCTTTGAAAAACAGCAGGTAATGGCCGGGGCTCACTTTATGGAAAGCATAGTCCACATGAAACTCCTTCGCGATCCGGTCAAAATCCTTTGGGGCTCCCACATAGGGCATGGCACTTTTGCCGCCATAGTGGTTCATCAGCTTTTTCACGCTCTGGCGTCCCTGCGGGGTCAGCGCCTTCTGGTGGTGCTTTTGCAGCGCCCGAACCACCTTGCCAAGAGCGGCAGCCAGCACTTTTCCTGTGAGCTTTGTTGTCCTGATCGAAAGGGCAACCGTTTTTTGATTTACTTCTTCCTGCATAAAACCTCCTTTCCGTCGGGGTTCCCGCTATCCGGGAGGCCCCCGTACAATCTCGGGGAACAGAAAACCTCGGGCCAATGTGGCCCGAGGCTTACCGCTCGGCATCTCTGCCGGACGGAGCTTTCTTTTCCGGCTCCGTCTGGACTTTTTCGTCCTGTTCCCGCATGGTCTGCAAGATAGAGGGCTTCTTTTGAAGTTGGGAGGGCTTTTCGCCGGACAGCGGCTTGATACATTCCAGACGGTCAGCCGCCCGGATGGCGTTGTCCGTGAGCTGCCTCTGCCATGCGCCCACGCTGGGAGCCCAACGAAAGCCGCTGCTTTTCAGCTCGGCCCGGGTGTCCGCGTCAGGCTTTCCGTCAAAGAACACCTGCAAGCGGTTGTCCTCCCGGTTCATTTCCACACGACCCCCATCGAACTCCCAGCCGGAAAATTCCCGCTGTGCCTGTTTGGAAAGCTGTTCGATACGGGCCTTTACCCGGCGGATCTCCGCATTGTTGTTGGTTAGCTGGTAACTTTCAAAGGGCCTCGGGTCGCTTCGCCAACTTGACGCCATGCTTGCTTTCAGCTTTTCGATCTGGTCCGGCGACAGCAGCGCACAGCCGTCCAGCTTGCCATGCTTGCGGTAATAGGCGTTGACCTCCTTCATAATGAGCTGGGAGCGTTCCAGCCCGTCTAGCTTCTTCTGGAGCTTTTCAATCGCTGCCGGGTCATCGGCGCTGATCCCGCCCATGCCGGTGCTGCGTATCTTATCCAGCAGCCCTTGAATATGCCGCCATTCCTCCATGTTGCTGTCCCGCGCCCGGTTCTGTTTTTCCTTCTTTCCCACCGGGAAATTGGAAGGCCCGGCGATCAGCACAGAGGGAACCCTCGCGTCAATGGCAAAGCCTTGGTTCATGTTTTCGGCCAGCTTGCAGGCGTAGGTGTCTAACAGATGGTCGATCTTCTCATGGTACATGGGGTCCACCCGGGATTTCTGCTTTTCCGCTATGGCGGCGGCCTTGTCCACCATTGCCCGGTATTCCGCCGTTGCGCTCCCTTCCTTGTAGTCGGAAAAGCTGTTCATTTCTTTTGCCCGGCGGGCGGCTCCTTCATTGATAGGGTAATAGTTGATGGTATGCACCTCCTTTATGCTTCGGGCCATGCTGGCCCGAAGTCCTACCGTTCTTCATGGGAAGGCCCCGCCTTGTCCTTTTTCGGAGCGGGTGGGGCTTCTTGAAACTGTTTGAGTGTAGCGAGAATGGAGTGGACAGGCTCGGCCTTTTCAGGATAGGCAAATATCCGGTGTTCCGGCGGGATGTCCTGCGGCCCGTGGTAATACTCCTTGAAGCCCTCCGGGACTGCCGACACATACCCACCGGGAGCGAATACGCCGCCCTCGTTGATACGCACATCCCGCCCGTATGCCTCATAATCGAAGTAGTTCTGAATGTGCTCCGGTATGTCGATAGTCCCAAGCTCGTCGGCGTAAAGACGACCCAGCCCTTCATCATCGGAAATATCCGGGTAAAAGCGGTAAAGGTCAAGGTTCTGCGTCAGGTTTATCAAATCCTTCACGCTCCTTGTGTGGTTTCCCAAGACAAGAGCGGCTTCAAAGGTTTCCAGTCCGCCCTTATCCCGTACTTCCAGCAGGGCGTGGCCCAGCTCGTTCAGCTCGTCGATGTTCTCACATTCGTAGAGATGATCGTAGAGCCCCAGCACATCACTGTCAAAGCTGGTAAAGAACACTTCGCTGTACCGTTTCCCGTCTATCCCGATTTTGGCAAGGGCGGCCTGCAACTCCTGTGTCGTCATGGGGAAATGTACCGTTGTCCCTACCTCGATCCCCATCAAGGGGTACAGGGCTGTATTGGTTATATAGGCTTCAAACATGGGCTCATTCCTCCTTTCCGGCCCGGTCAGCCAGCACCTCATAAATCCCGGCCATAATGTAATCGGCGCAAGGGAGGGCAATCGCGTTTCCCAGTGCCTTGTAGCGTTGCAGAGGCCGGATTTCCACGCCGTCCGCCCCGTACTTTGTCCAGCCCTCTGGCAGCCCCATCAGCCGTTCGCTTTCCGTTTCCGTCAGAAAACGGATACAGCCGCCCTTCGGGTCGCCCTCATACCAGAAGGCAAAGGGCGTTACATCACTGGCTAAAAGAGTGGGAAAAGGGTCAGTTGGTAATCCGAAGCTGTTTCGGAAGGCCGTTTCTTCCTGCCTTTTTGCCGCTCCCCGCATACGGAAGCACTGAAAGGGGTGGATGACTGGTATCTGCCGCCCTGTTTCAAAAGAAGCTGTTCGATCTCCTTCGGCGGCGGCCCACCCGCCCTCTCCGCAAGGCGGAGGAAGTGGGAGCATTGGACGGGGCTTAAATAGTATGTCTGCGGCACGTCTGCCTCCAAAATCCGCCACGACGAAAATCCGCTGCCTTCGTGCCAGCCTTCGGGAGCCTGCCCAATACTGGGCGTCCATGAGTCGCCAGCACACATCAGGCGTTCCCCCTCGCACCATTCCGGCGTTTCCCCATCTTCCCGAAGGAGGCATTGGAACTTCGGTGTCCGAGAAGGCGGATAAGACGGCTCTAAAGTCCATCCGGTCATTTGTAGAAAACGCTCCCATGACGTTTTCCCAAACAGCGATAGCTGGATATAGGTTATCAGTAGCATCCCTCATTTCCTGTATGATACGAAACGCCTGATAGAACAGGCTTGATTTTGCCCCGGCAAGGCCGGAGCGGTTGCCGATCAGAGAAAGGTTCTGACAGGGGGAACCGAAGGTAATTACATGAACCGGCGGGATTTTCCCGCCGTCCACCTTCGTAATATCCCCCAAATGCACCATGTCGGGAAAGTGCCTTTTGGTTATGGAGATGGGCGCTTTTTCAATCTCACTGGCCCATACCGGACGGATACCGCACCGGGAAGCAGCCAGAGGGAACACGCCAATCCCGTCGAAAAGGCTCCCCAGCTTAATGTCCGGCATGGCCCGGGGTGCCGTGTCCCTTCACGGCAAGCACCCCTTCCAGTGTGGTCGCCGCAATGCCCAGCCGCCCGGCAACCGCAATATCATTTTTTACATCCTCGTCCACAGCGCTGCCGCAGACAATCAGGGTGTGGGAGCGCCGCAGCATATCCCGGCGCATATCAATCCCGGCCTTGTGTTCCTCGGGAACGCTGTCATTCAAAAACAGCGGCAGATACAAGAGCGGGCAGATCGGGGAAAAGCCCGCCTCATAAGCAAGACGGCAGTAGTGGGCCGCCAGCTCCATATCAACATCCGGCTCGCCGCTCCATGCGGCGGTCAGGTATGCTAAAGGTCGTTTCATTGGTTGAGCCTCCATTTCTGTTTTGGTTTAGGGAAAAGCAAGAGTTCGCCCAACCCCTCCGCCCCTTCCCCCGGGAAGGGGAACGGCTCTGGAGAATTTATATCCCCGTCGCTTGACCGAGAAAAAGCATAACCGGGAGAAATCCGTCAAGGGTGCCTCTGGCACCGCCTGCGGCGGCGCTGCCCTTGACTGATTTTCCCGGCTATGCTACGGAATAACTGGCGACGGGGAATAATTTATATCTCCAGAGCTTCGGGGCGAGGGGCAGAGCCCCGCAATCCTCGGGCCATGCTGACCCGAAGTTTGGGCTTACTTTTCCTGTTCGGTTTTCTTCTCCGGCTTTTCATGTTCCTTCTGCTGACCCTTCCAGTCGTCCAGCAGCTTGATGATCTGGTCCTTCATTTCCCTCGGCGTAGTTTCCTTGCCGAAATACTTGCTCAGTTCCGCACCTGTCAAAATCACTTTGTCTACCTCCTTTTTGTCCTCCATCATAATGCCGTCGATCACATCCCCGTTGAGCAGCTTCTTTTCGTCCAGCTCACGCATACGCTTTGCCTGCGCCTGTGAAGGCGAGGACTGCTGGCTGTCAATGGCGACGGCGATATAGTTCTGGTTCTTCTTGCCGATATAGGAAAGCTCCACCGCCGTAGTAAAGCCCAGCTTTTTTTCATCCATCAGCTTCATCAGGTCGGGAACCAGCTCATTGAGCCGGATATACCGCTGCACCTGCTTGACCGCCATCTTATTGCGCTCGGCTACAATTTCGTTGGAGCGTTTTCCTGCGTCCTTCGGGTCAATCTGGCCCGAAGTGCGGGAGCCCTGGTGCTTGATGGCCTCAAGCTGCATTTTCAAGGCTTTGGCCCGCTCACTGGGGAGGATTTCTTCACGCTGGTTCAGATTGTCCTCGACCATCTGCGTGATGGCTTCATCGTCCGTCAGATTGCGAACAATACAGGGTATATCCGCATATCCGGCAAGCTCGCTGGCCTTCTGGCGGCGGTGGCCGGACACGATCTCATAGCCGCCATCCTCACGGGGACGGACGATAGCAGGCTGGGTAACGCCCTTGTCCTTGACGCTGGACACCATAGCCCGCATTTCTTCATCGTCTCGGACTTCAAAGGGATGGTTCTTGAAGGCGTGGAGCTCGTTCAGCTTGATATAGACGATCTGCTCCTTGCCCCGGCGTGGTGCATCCTTCGGCTTCTCGGGTCCCTTCGGAGCGGAAGCGGCCTGTACCGTTGGAGCTGCTTTTTTCTCCGGTTCCTTTTTGACCGCCTTTTCCGGTTTCTGTGCGGGGGCTTTGGGCTTCGGGGCTGCGGCCTTGTCCTTATCTGCTTTCGGGGGACGGCCCCGGCGCTTTGGCTGTTCCGGCTCTTTGGGTTTTTCCTCCGCTTTTTTCGGAGCCTCCGGCTGCTTTTCCGGTTTTTCCGTTTTTGCCGGGTCAGGCTTTTCCACGCCGGGAGCTGCCGCCCGTTCCTCGGCTTTCTTTTCCTTCATAATTTCAGCGAAGTTATAGACAGAAACCTGTGGGGTCTTTACCTCTGGTTCCGTCTTTTTTTCCGGCTCCGGGGAAACGGAAACCTTCTCCGGCTCTTTTTGGGGAGCGGGAGGCGTTTCCTTGCCCGGCCCGCTATCCGTTACCGGCTGTTCCGGCGTTTTTGTGGTTTTATCATCTGCCATAAGCATTTACCTCCTGTTTTTTGGCATGAAAAAAGGGGCTCAACTTTTCAGTCAAGCCCCCGTGGGAAGTTCCTCCTTTCTCCGCCATGATACAAAAATACCGCCCGTAGTCTCGTTTGGGCGGTACTTTGTGTAAGATTGGCAGTCCATTATTAAGTTTTTTATTATGTTCCCTTTGTACACCGTTGCAATAGTAGAAGTATTAATTGTTTTCTTAAATTCCATTACATGGAGTATCCATTTATCATCTAAGTCCAACTCAAATAAGAACTTATCCGGACATGACTTTGCATATTTTATGTTTTCATCCAAATATGGTAAAGTATTTTTCTCCGGATCGTTAAAAATTAGTGTACAATTCTTAAGTTTGCATATCAGGTGAACTTTCCCCTCTTTTTTCTTTTCTTTTAATTCTACCTTTCCATTTTCAACTATATATTTTGAACTATTAAAGTATTTCAATTTATCTACAACGTGTTCTGGAAGCATTTTATTTTTCCTCATCACATATAATATCTGAAACCGCCAATGTCTGATTCAATAGATTATTCAATGCATTCGAAAATGAATGAACTCTGAATTGATTATTATCAGGAACAATTTTTTCAACTTTAGTCTTGCCTGATATATCTGTAAATTGATATATAGAAATTTCATCTATACTTATTAAATCATCACTATATAATCCCATCTGATTCAATATAGCTCTATTTTCATCATAATGTCCATTTAGCTGACACATATTATTGATATGCTGAATAATAATATCACTATGAGTCGATGCAACAATATTAATTCCTGAATTCACCATACGTATAATCAACCGTGCCATCTGATATTGCAACTGCGGATGCAGACACATTTCCGGTTCCTCATAACATATTTCCTTTATTGTTCTTGAATATCTTAACAATAATATTAAAGGAGCCAATTCTGTGACTACGCCCGAAGTAGCTCTCAATGGAATTCCACTATCCATACCTTTTGGAATATATTGAATAGTTCCACTATTATTATCTATACATTCAACACGACCATTTGCCATATTGTCATTGATCCACTCTATTAAATTCAGCCGTGAACTTTCTCTTGTATTATAATTCAAATCATCAATTGTATCCAGGAAATGAATTATAGGCTTAGGAAACGGTGAGACTTCCGCTGACTTCATTGCTATGCCATTTCCTATTTGCCAATCAAACGCCCTCTTTCTTCCCACTTGATTTATCGTATTCTTTGCCAACATAAATCCTGTACGTGCTGCTGGAAGATAAAACGTTGAGCCTGGTGCTAAATTATTTTTTAAAAACCCACTAATCATTTGTGTTATAATTCTGCTTATAACTTTTTTATATGGAAGTTCTGAACTAAACACAAATCGCATCCACAACTCGTCACTTTCATAAATTTCTATTCCACTATCTTCAACCGTAGTATCCATCTTAATTCTGTATTGGTGCTTAGAATTATTTTGAATTTCAATTTTACCAATACTCATTCCATCAAAATTAAAAATAGATTTCACAAATTTATCTTTATTTACCTTAAAAAGTTCATTAATGAATTGAATTATATCTTTTTCGTCAATTTCAATTTGTTTAATTTGTTTATCAGTTATTAAATTATGAAGATCCATATAAAATTGTGGCAAATTACTTTTTAACAAATTATCTAAGTCCTGACATAACATTATATTATCTTCTGATAAAAGTGCCCATATTAATGATAGCAGATAGCTTTTTCCACTATTATTATCACCTACGAACAGTGTCAAGGGTGTAACTTCAATTTCAGCTCTTTCAATTTTTCCATAGTTTTCAACTATCAACTTATATGCCATATTCATACCAACCTATATACCTTTATAAATTCTAATAATCCTATATATTCACAATAATAAATGATATTTTATATAAAAAACTTCCCCCATCATTCTGCTGCCTTATTTTTGCTATTTCTTATATCTGTTATTTTTTTGATAAATGATTCTCTTACACGATCCCATTTATTATCAGATAAATGCGCAAGATTAAATATATCCGAAAATTGTCTTTTTATTTCGTTAAGCTGCATATTTAAATTTGCATCATCCAATTTAATTCCTATTTGCTGTGCATTAATGGCTCCATCTATATCTTCGTACTCAAATCCAGGCAATAAAATACTTCTATAATCTTTCTTTAATATCCATGTAGCTCCCATCTCATTCAGACATGCAGGACTCTTATAATAATTATCAGAAAGCATAAACAAAACCATAAGATTTTTTCTATCATTTTTAAACTCTTTAGCTAAATAACCATAGATATCTTTCCCCCAGGAAATATTATACCCCTCACAAGAACTACAAAAAATAGTATTTTCTGTCATTCCCATGTCCTCTAAAAGTTCTACAAAAGCCTTAACATATTCCTTATCTAATGAACTATGACTAATAAATAAACGCGTTTCTTTTTGTTGTTCTTCCATATTATGCGGTCCTCCATCACAGCTTCGATCATTTTGTACAATCGGATTTTTCATAGGTACTACCTTGTATGAATTAGTTTTTTTCCCACCAGAGTCGCTGTAGGTATCATCTCTTTCTTTCAGATATTCTTCAAAGTCACTTCGGTCAACCATATACTGTATCCTTGCACCTCTTTTTAATTCGCAAACATCGATTCCTTGTGAACAAAATTGACATGTATTTTCCTCTTTATCATCCTCAAATACCGTATTTAAATTATTGCAATGTGGACACTTAAAAGTCCATTTATATCTCAACACATGTTCATTATGTAAAGTATCTACCAGTTTATTTATCTCATATTTATCGACTTGAAGCATCTTTTCCAAAATATCATCGCTTAAATTTTCACATTGCCTCAACATCAAATTGGACAGGTAATTGTTCAGCCTCTGAAATATACTCTGATTCATATGTATTATACAACTCCCATATTTTCTTATAATCATCGTTGGTATAGTATCTACTGTTTAATACATGTATAGTTAAAAATCTTCCATCTGATGCATCATATTTAACAGACATAAGCCCTTTACCACTATTCTGAGAAAATGTAACCACAATAGACACTATCTGTTCCACTAAATCCAACGAGTTTCTAACACACATAAATGTTTTAGCATCAAAAATACACCTTACTCCTTTTTCGCTTGTTAATGAAGCTGTCAAATTATCCCTATCACTAAATCTAACTCTTGATATATATTTATCCGTGTTTTGTAATAAATCTTGTAATGTATGATCTTGTAAATAATCAAATAACGCTATTTGTTGAACCAGCTTGTATATTTCATCATTCACATTTATTACATCGTCATTCATAGTCCGCAATCCATTTTTGATTATTGAATTACTCAATGTAATTCCGTCTAATAGAGAATTAACTATAACTGGAATATTCGCCTTTTTGTTTTTAACCTCTGTTACAGAAGGAAGATGTCCATAGAACTCGTCAAACAAAGCCTTGCTCATTCTATACAAAACTTTCTGTGCTTTAACAGAAGCTGGCATTATTTCAAAATCAAGCAGGTCTTGTAATCTGTTAAATATCCAATCTAGCTGTTCCATAGGTCTATAGCCTTCACACACATCATCTCTATTCCAAACCTTTATAGTAAGTTTCCTGTCCGTGAAATCAAATACTACTGGTATATATGAATATGTCGCACTTATACTATTATCTTTTTCAAGTTTAATTTTATAAACAAATATCAATTCTATTTTTTGTATTTTTCCATCAAATATCTTTGAATTAATAGCACATACTTTTACATCCTCGTCACTTAACGATGTGCTTATTATTCTATTAAAACTCAAATCAGGGCAATCATACTCTCGTACAAAATCGGTCCAATCCTGAACCCTTTTCATTTTTCTAACAGACTTTAAAGAATATATCCTTACAAGCTGCCTTTTTCCCGACATAAGTTCCTCAAAAAAGAAGTCATTGATTTCTTCCTCAGAAATTCGTCCGCTATCCAATAAATGTTCCAGCCACGCAGACAATTCAAGTCTATCATCATTTTCCGACTCTTTAATGCCCTTTGATTCCAAAAAAATCTTAACTTTTGTATCTCTTATATTCTTTATAATAGGCTCTATTATTACCGCCATATTTATCCTCCCGGCAATTGGTAAATTATCGTATTCCATCCGCTAATTATTTAATATCAGTATAGCAGAATAGATCATAATATAAAAGCAATAAATAGAATTTTATACATTCCATTCTCGATCCGGCTTATATCCGCCTGCGTAATTCCGGTTTTAGCTGATAAATCTTTCTGTGTCATATTCTGCTGCACTATTGCATCAATCATCGCCTCTACTTCCTAAAAGTCCCTATACATTCATCTATACTTTGATAAAGCTTGTAATCTGTGCAGCCAACCCTCCTCATAACTCTCTCAATCTGTTCCTTATCAGTATCGCTAAAATAGGATATATGCCACTTCGCATTTTGGATACGTTTATCATGACCACCATCTATATAATCAGCAGCTCCAAGTACCGAGCAGCAATCACCAGGAAGCTGCTTTACCTGTTTTAATATGCAAAATTCTTCTATAACTTCCTTTGTTCTGGCAGCCTGCTCCATTACAAATCTCTTATGGACAGCATCCTGAGCTTTTTGCATAGCTTCTTCTACTTTATGAACCCTACCATCACCATCTGTATAGACATTCGTTTTCCCAAACAATGCTTTTTCCATCATTTCTTCTTTAGGAAAAGAAATATTCTCCTTCTGAAGTTTTGTTTTTCTATGTAGTGTTGTATACATAATATTCAACTGAATCCATTCCAACAATTCAGCTTCTGACATGTTCTGTATTCCAATATTCCTTATCTGCCATAAAGCAGATAATTTATTAAAATCCACTCCTACTTGTGTTGCTTTAACGAGAAATTCAAAGTATTTGAAATCAGGTTCTCCAAATGAATGTCCTAATACGTAAATATCTGTTATATCTTCTATATGCACTCCATCTAAAGTCATAAACTCGCAGAGGTCATCTATATTGTCCTGCACATGTTTGTCTGTTTCATATAATGCATTCTCTACAAGATATAACTCTCTTAACCTTTTGCTCTTGTCTCCGCCAATTCTATGAATAAATTTTTGTTCCATAAGCTCTGGGAAAGCAATTTCTGGATGCTTAGAATGACCAAACACAATCGATTCCGCATCTGAGAAATCTCCATGTATATAATTCACATTTCTTTCATCAACCTGAAATCTTTTCTCTAATGTATTAGTGTAATTAAAATTGATAAAATAGCAACTATCATCAAATCTATAGCCAGTTTCCTTGTCCTCTATCGAGATCGACTTGATCCAATCTCCAAAAACTTTTCGTAAAATTTCCAAAGCCGCATTTAATGTTTCCTGCATTTGATAAACACCTTTATACGATTTGCCAAAATACAGTGCTATATTCTGATCATCAAGCAATGCCATTGATGATTCAAAGTTCCAGAAGAACTCACCTGGTAATTTCTTGGGATTAAAAATATCTCCAAAAATTTTTTCGACAGGCGTAATTATATTTCCAGCTTTATCCACTTCTGTTTTGATTCTTAGTTGCTTAGAAATTTCAAGAATGTGTTCAAAATAATATTGTCTAAAATTATCGTAAGAGGTAGGAAGTCCCTGCCAGCGATCAAATCCATTTCCAATTAGAAAAAGCTTCGTATATTGACCTTTCATTCTAAAGATTTCCTCCCTTTGAGTAAGCGCTCAATATTCCAACGCTAGATTTTTAATAACTCTTGCATCTGTTTGCTAGATTCAAGCGTTTTACTACATTTTACATGTGACTGAGCAGCGAAATGCCTGTTTCCAGCAGTTCCTCGCTTAATCCAAGCAGTCTGTAACCTATCGACTTCATATGCTCCTCTATATTAAACTCATTATAGTGCTTGAACGGTGTAAGTATATCAGGCAGCATCCGGTGGATTCTGCGACACTTATCATTGCTGCACTGATGCCTTGGAATTCTGAGCCATTCATGTGTTCCGTCCTCGTATCTTATAATGCGGCTGCAGTAATCACGGAAGATAAGACTGCCTTTCTGACATATGAGACAAAGATATTCACTGCTCTCTGATAAAAATATGCTGTCCTTTTCTTGTAAAATCTGTTACAATATATATGGTGTTTACCAAGGTTCCGGAAGCCGATCTTGCAGGAGGGGGCTCCGGAGCCTTTCCTTTTCTCTTAATAAGGACAGTATAATGGTCTATGGCTGGACAATCAAGAGGTCAAGTGAGACAAGATAAGGAATCATAAACACAATTGTAGATGAAGTGGCTCACTTTACACTGGACAGGTGGAACAATTAGAACCAGATTATTCACTAGCAAAGCAAAATGTAATAAAACACTAGCACTTCCTGTTATTCATTATGAATTTTACAAATCAGTTATGCAATATATCGAATTATTTTGTGCTTACTGAAAATCTGGAAAAACAACAAACCCGCCAAGCCTTGTATTACTGGGCTTGACGGATATTTTATACTTATTTTCCTGCAAAAGTCAGGTTTATATACAATCAATAGTCTGTGTATTGAATTTATTATTTTATAAAATTTAATGGTGCCAATTTAATGGTGCCTGATCCCAGAAAGAGACCCCAAAAATACAAACTGATTAATCTACATTATAATTCCATTCTTTCTTTTTAAATAAGACTATAAAAGTAATGACAGGTAATGCTATAAATATTGCGATCATATATATAGCCGAAATTTTACATTGGAAATTTTCTGTTGCAAAAGGTATGATTGTACGCTCAATTAAAAACGTAAACAATGCCGAAAGACTTGTAGCCTCTATTATTCTTCTAACATATTCTTTATTTTTTATTTTATCAATTTTCTTTTCTAATTTTTTGCTTGAAAAAACAATTACTAAAATTACTGCAACAATAATTCCTATTATTGCAAACACTAAACGGTTAACATAAAATATCGATATACCATCCAATATCAAATTTAAAACAGTAACAATACTTGAAACTAATCCAATTTTTAATGTTGTACTCTCCCACGCACGTTTATTTTCGTCTAATTCTTTTTTTGTCTTAACTGCCTTTCCCATTGTTATGCTCCTCATTTACTTACTCAATTACTATTTTTCTAAAATTCTATCAACAATCTTCTATATCAATATATTAACTTTTTTCTATGTTAGCAACCACCTCTTCAAGTGATGGTTTAATTTTAGCCCTCCAAAGGGCATACATTACTGCTTCGCCCAATAGGGCGGTATCGCATGCACTTTTACCGGTCGTCTATAAAACGCTCCTCCGTGAATCTTCTTTTCTAGATTCTTCTGCCTGCTCATTTATATACTTCTGCACTGCTTCATCAGTGATATTACCAATTGTTTCTACTTAATAGCCTCTATTCCAAAATACATTATCCCATTTACTTTGTAGCTCCGGATGTCTATCATATATCATCAGCATACTTTTGCCTTTCAAGTATCCTATAAAATTTAAATACTTAGTTTTGGCGATATTACCACGCTTAGATGCACATGATCCACGCATACCACTCCTGCTAGCTATAATGTCTACATTTTTATACTGACACAATGTATGTAAGCGCTCAATATTCCAACGCTAGATTCTAATTAACGCTTGCATCATCTTTGCTAGATGCAAGCGTTTTACTACATTTTAGTTTTTGCAAACATTTTGAACTTCTTTGCTCCACGGAGTCAATGCCTCAAGCTGTTCATCTAACATATCTTCACTTGGACGATGCTCCAAAAGATATGTCAGGTATTTATAAATGTTAAGCTCATTGGCCTTTGCCATCTCGACCATTGTGTAGACCAATGCACTGGCAGTGGCACCTTTTGGAGTTGCACTGAACAACCAGTTTTTCCTTCCAACTGTAAATGGACGTATGACATTCTCACATAAGTTATTGGAAAGACTGCAGTGTCCATCCTCAAGATATGTCATCAACATGTCTTTCCGGTTTTGGGCATACTTCACCGCTGTCTCGAAACGGCTTCCCTTACGTGGCTTCTGTTCATCAAGCCAGTTCCAGAACGCATCGAGTATCGTTTTTTCTTTTTCAAGACGATAGGCTTTTCTCTGCTCAAATGTGTGCTTCTTGTTTTGTGATCTGCGCTCATACTCAAAAAGCTTTGAACAGAACTGGACTCCCTGTACTGCTGGATTTCTGTAATCATACTGCTTCCCTTTTGGAACCGCATCAATGGAGTATCTTCTTGTATGCGCCCAACAGAAGCAGCGCCTGATATCAGGAAGATTGTTATATCCCTGATAACCATCCGTTTCCAGGTATCCGTCCGAAAAACAATCAAGGAAATCAACTGCATTGTATCTTGCTCTTGTTTCAGTGTAATGGTAAAGGACGATAGGTGGCAGTCAATCTTCACCTGAGCTGAACAGCCACATGAAAGAATCGTAAGTAGGTAATAATTAACTTGTTGCAATCCGTCGAATTATTTTGCGCTTACTAAAAAGGGCGCATTTTTCCTTTTCGGACCTTCAAATCGTTCTACATAACCTTAATTACAATATAAAGTTCTAATTAGAAATTTTGCAATCGCATATTTTCAAAAACTTTGCTGCCTTCAAATTCATTTTCCGCATTATATAGAACTTTATTTTTATCATCATATTCGAAAAAACTCCCTATATTACTAGGAGTTTCTACGTATTTCGCATTAAAGTCTAAGTCTATTTTTTTAATATTATTTTCGTTATATTTTTCTAATAAAGTTATCATCGCATATCCTCTTTTACTTTCCCAAAGCAATATCGACCGATATTCCCCTATCAGTTTTAATGATAGAAGAAATTTTCTTTCGGAAAGCATTTAATGCTTTCCTTTTGTCTTTTTGATAAACATAAAGCTCCATATCATGAATACATCCCGTATAGTATTCAGTATATACTCGAAAAAACTCATTATCCGCTATAAGATAATTACCTGATATCTCACTTACCTTACGTTCATCAGAAGTATATACCCTAAAGTTATCTCCCTGAATTTTATATTTATCATCAAATACACTTTTAATAATACTTTGTCGAATTTTATGACTATCATCACCCTGCATTTGCTTTTCTACAATATTAAAATTCACAGTTTTTCGAAATGCTTCCTGATATTTTTCAATTTTATATCCAGATGTCCACAAACATATCAAATCAGCATATATTTCTCTAAAGAAAAAAAGGAGTCTATCTAATATATATGATACAGTATTATAGTACCGTATATTAGCAATATTTCTTTTTATAATATTCACCTGATTCATTAGATTGGCTATATCTTTATCAAACTCATGAAAATTACTTATATGTTCCTTATCATTGAAGTAATTTTCGTATACATCATTTAATATAAGATTTTCTATACTCTCGTCTATATCTATTAGTTTATCTAGTATAACTTTTTCTAAATAAGCCTTAATAGATACGGAATAAAAAAAACGATCCGCTCCATCTTTTTCGTCAAACCTCGACTTTAGTTTCTTTTGAATATCCAAAAAGAACTGATCAAATAAATAAATTTTAATTTTTTTGTTTTTATCATCATCATCACTAAATGATGTATTTTCTAGAATATGAATGCCCATCTGATTAAACAATAGATATGAAAGATAATGTGCCCTCTTTCTTCGGTTTCGTTGTCGTTTAGTCAAAACGTGAAACATTTCGTGCATAATATATAATGGCATATCCGAAATATCATCTAACTTACCAACCGGCATGTTAATAACAACAACCTTGCCACTTGTTTTTCTTTCATTGAACAATGTCTGCGCAGATAAAGAATTCTTTAACGTAGGATTTAAAATAAATGCATATTGCGGTTCTTTTTCGTCATATAAACTAACCACATCCCTTATTATTTCTCCATACCAAGCATATAATTTGGGCGATATCTCATACAATGACGAATTTATTGGAGTAGACATAAACATCTGCTTATCGGCATTAGCTGTTCTATTTATAACATTTTCATATATGCCAGCAACAACACACAATGCCTCTTCCAAATCATTTATATAATTAACTTTTTTTCCAGGATCACATTCATCAACCGCCTTAATGACTTGTTCCTGAAAATAAGTGCAAAACAACTTCATAGGTTCAACTAATATCTTTCTCTCATATTGATGAAAGAATGTCTTCTCTATCTGCATTAGTCCATTCAACAATCTAATAAGTGCGATAATATACGATTTTAACGCATTCTCATCATCTACTCTTTTAACTATAGCCTGTAGACTCTTGATATTATCTTGTATCCATGCTTGATTATCTTTTCTCATAAGATTCTGCTCCTTATTTACGACAAATAAAGCTGGTTTCAATGTTATAAAAAGCCTCGTTATATTCTTTATTACTGTGTGTTAGAATCTCTCCCATAGAATATAATGGCAATATTTCTCCAAGTTGGATATCTTTAATTATAATTATGATATCATATTCACCGAATATGTCATAGTTATCAAAAGAAAAATTATCGTTATGTTTCTGTAATATTTTTATTAACTCTTTAAAATATTGTTCTGCGCATTCATAATTCTTAATACTGCACTTCAAAAGTACATCTACATTCTCAGTATTGAAATTATCTTTACTTTTTAACGCCTCTTCCGGAATAGCAAAAATAGTGAAGCTCTTACTAGTAGAAAAGTTTCCACATATTTCTTTTACCCTTTCCATACCTGCTACATAACTATCAGTTCTGATAACCGTTAGCAGCTCACAATGCTCTAGCGAATAATATACCATAACATCCGATTTGGAATTATAATCGTCAATTACCTTTTGAATCTTTTCTTTTTGAACATCTTCTCCAATACGAATAACTGTAATAAAACGATACTGAAGTGAATCTTCAAGGTTCCAGAATGATTCTTCTTTTTTAGCATATGTGCTACTAAATAGGCAACTTAGTGCTTCTATAGTATATGTACCATCTACATGATCTGTTACTCTTTGTGATTTATTATCACATATACTGTAACTATCTTTTATCTCCTCAGGAACACTCACGGATATTGCATCATGATACCCAAACGCACAATATACGCCTAATGGTTTATTATTAGTAGTATTATTATCATCTTTAGCAACATCATCATCCGGATAATGATTAAATAATTTTATGAATCGAATCATATCTAGCAGTTTCATATGTTATTACTATCTTTCCTCTTAATAAGGTATAACGCAATTATCGCCGTATTACTCTCGCCTTTGAGTGACGAAATTGTATTATAGAATATTTTATCAATATTTTCTGTTTCTATAGTGCTATTATTAACAATCAAATGCCAATAAATCAATAATTCTTGAATATGTTTGTCAATACTAACACTATCAGGCAACTTATCTATCTTGTTCAATTTAAATTTATTAACATTAAAATTTTTACTTTTTTCAAATAGCAACTGCAACATTAGTACAAAATAAACTGTTTGTATTCGTGCAACGTCTTTTTTTCTCTCATAAAGTAAATTCAAGATATATGTGCAAAATTCCTCAGCCTCCGAAATAGAGCTCATGACAGCGGCATCCATAACAGCAGCTACTGCCAAGTGTATTATATGATCATATTCTTCTTCGCTAATTTCAGTATTTGCATTATAGGCATTATTTAATGCTTCATAGCAAATATTATATACCTTTTGCTTTTCATCCTGAGATTCCTTTACTACTGTAAACATACAATAAGCATTTTCGTAATAATAGTTATACACAATTGTCCATTCTCTACCATTCAAATGACCATTAGTTTTATTGAACTCATTTATTGGAATCTTAATTATTCTTTTGATAACCTCAGATTTATCACTAAAAAAGTCATCACTTTCCATTACTTTGCGTATATGTGTAACACTTTCCGGTGATAGCATATAATTATACCAGGAATTCTTTTTAAACCAATTGCGAAATTGCCACTTTTCCTGAATTTCTATAGCTTTTATCGTCATTTTCATTGAACTAAACGCTACAATAAATACAATGATCAAAAATTCCTCTAGCAATACTATAACTATACCTGTATAACTCATATAAATATTACCGTACAAATCCAAAATGTAGATTACTGGGATTTTTATCATTATCCAAATAAATAACAATGGCAACGTAATATTTCCTAACATATATCTAAGGCATGTTCTATTCGATACCCCTAATCTCTTCAAATCCAAGATGCTATAACATAAAACGAATATTGCGACCATTATAGAACCATATGTAATAATTAAATCGCATAAACTTTCTATACTTTTTGCACTATTCTCCAAAGGTATTATCATAGCTTCAGCATAGCTATATAAGAAAATCGACAATATTATCTCTATAATAAATACTGCAACAGGAATACCAATATCTCTTTTTTTCTTAAACATGCCCTTTATGCTCTGTTTCTTACTCATTATATATTTTCCTATATGCATCTCTCTTTTCTAAAATTTCTAATTATGAATCCATAATATCACTAAATTAGTAAAAAATATATATTTTTTTATAAATATAAAAAAAAAAATATATATAACTAAACTTAGTATGCTCTTGTAACTATTCGGATTTCAGGCTTAATATACAATTTCAACAGTCCGCATATCAGAATCTAATATTTTATAAGAATTTAATAGAGCCTGACCCCACTGTGTGTGTTTAGTTGCACCATCCACCAAAATATGATTTACATTCTCCAATATTTTATTAGGAACTAATTGATTATCAGTAGTACCATTTCTTACCTGACCATAATCATTATACCCCCAACAATATAAATCTCCATTTGTTGTTATCGCTGCAGTTACAAAATCTCCAATATAAATTAAGATAGAGAACATCACTGTCCTCTATCTCCTTGTGCTGTTATTCAATTTTCCAAGCAATTGCTGCAACTGTATTCCTTAAATTTATTAATTCGAAAAGATAATTATAAAAGCTTATCTATTTTCCGTCATTGAATACTCCATAGCCTTCTGACTATACCAATACATCGCTTTGCTGAGATTTATAAGCTTTGTATTTCCGGAATCCATAGATTTCTTTATATAAATATACGGGCTTGTTGAAACAGACATACTATGACTGCTGTTTTGCTTATTCGTTATCTGCACCACAAAATTATCATCCAGTTCAGTAGCATTTAAGTCATTAATAGTAATACAAATCATATTTCCGTTTATGGATTTACTAACCTGTTTCTTACAATCTTTAACCGAAATATCATATTTCTTATCAATCTCTTTAAGCGAAAGACTATTTTTATTTTCAAAATACAGTTTCATTCCTGTATCTGACTTGCATACCAATGAAGCTCCATAGTATTTGAAATCATTGTTTTCAAGGTTGCCGCTTTCCTTATTGGTTATAGCATTCTTAATATCCTGTGCCAAAATCGAATCCACTTTTTTTATCTCAGCATCCGGTAAAGCACTGTTAACTAATGAATCTGTCTTATATCCAAAATATATCTGTGCCCTTGCCCCATAATTCAGTATAGCTGATGCAATGTCTGCAGCCTTTCCATACTCTTCTTTTTTATCTTTGTTTTGAACTATTGTATTTAGATAATCTTTGACCGAATACTGTGTAAGAGCATATGATTTATCCTTATAATGTAGTGTTGCCGTCACTTTATCACCAATCTGAGCTACAAGAACTTCACATGTATAAACATAGTGTCCATTCGATGTTTCTCTCTGTTTTACCTTTTGTACTCTATCACCGACTTTAAACTCAATGTACGCATCTGTATCATTTGCAGCTTCTTTGGACAAATCAATATAATATTTCAAATCAAAATTTCCCTTGATAGCAACCTGATATCCATACACAGTATATAAAGCTTCCTTTATTTCAAAGTTTTTAGAAACTGTACCTGAATATATTCCGGTGCCTTTTATTGTAACGGTAGCTGTACCTGCTTTTACGTTATTTGAATACTCCACCGTATAATCTGTGCCTTGTTGTAACGTAGCATATCCATATTTTACTGTTACATCCGGTTTCTTCTCTTTGCCATCATATATATATTTGTTATTTGATAAAGTAACATTTGCCGTGCCTAGCTTTATCGTGTCCTCTTTATAAACATTAAACTCCTGAGCAGTAGTTCCGTTTGGCTCCCATAGCTGTGCATTAGTACCAGCGTCCGAACCGTCATTAAAAACATCTAAACATAATCCTGTAGCATTCTTTGGAATTAAGACCTTTCCATTTTTTCCCAATGTCAAATACCATCTCTGATTACTAGCACCTGTGTAATCATAACAATGTACGTTAGCTCCTTTTTGATTGCTGAATTCCTCAACATCAAGATATTTTCCATCAAATAGAGACTGTATGGTATATGTACCATCTTTCATTCGTCTGAAATGCCATATATCGCTTCCTTCTGCTTCACCCTCTCCACCAACTTCCAAATTAGGATTCTTATTTACAAGAGTACTCCATGTACTTGCTTTGATTATATTTGCGTAAAAATCATCTCCAAAATTAATGAAGTTTGGAATATTCGACTGTGTATATATACTAAATTCCTGGGCTGCCACTCCCGCCTGAGCCCATATTTGTGCATTTGTTCCTACTGCTGAGCCATTATTAGATATATCTAGGCATGATTCTGTTGCGTTTTTAGGAATTAATATTTTTCCACTAGAGCCATTCTTTATATACCATCTTTGGTTATTTTCTCCTGTATAATCGCCAAAGCCCACATTCTGACCATTTTTATTTCCACCATCAGAAACCTCGAGATATTTTCCATCCTCAAGTGATTTAATTATATATTCGCCATCACTCTGTCTTGTAAATTCATAATACTCATTTGCATTTCCCACTTCCTTACCTATGCAGGCATTTGTATTATCATTAACCACATGACTCCATGAATCAACTTTAATTATGTTAGCTATAAAATTTGTACCTATATCAAGATAATTTACCCTAAAGGTCACAGAGCCCTGCTTACTGCTGATATCATTATAAGCGGTTATGAAAGCAGTATACTCTCCCTCTCCCAGATTATTTAATGTATACTCCGAGCTTCCTGAAACCTGAGTTGTAACAATTTGTTCCCCCTTATACCAGACTGAAAACCAATATCCTGTTGCATTATCTACACTGTTCCAGGTTAATGTTGCCGAATTTCCTACCGTATAGCTGTCACTGTTTTTCCAGATGGATGGTGTAGTTGTGACAGGATCTGAAGGTGGTTCCGAAAAATTTGGTCTGATAACGCCCCAAAATTTATTATAATTATGTGTTACCTTTTTACACGCACTACCTCTTGGCCAGTTTTGATCCATAGAAACAAAAGAGTGAGCATCAGCTGATAAAATAATAGCAACATGTCCATATTGACTCAATTCCTTACCCCAAACTGCAATATCTCCTGGTTGCGGTACAAAATCCGGAGTATTTTTTATTCTAGTCCATCCATCCGGCAATTTATTGTTGACAAAATCACAACCATTTCCTGTAGCATAACTTGCTTTACCAAAATAGGCATAATAGTAATGAACCAAATCTACACATTGTGCTCCATATACCTTATCATAATCAAGAAATTTTCCCTCTTGCGCATATGCCCATTTGACAGCATCTTCACGAGATCCGGCATCACTCGCCCAAATAGTCTGCGGCATTATCGTAATTATCATAACAAACGATATAATCAATCCCATTATCTTTCTTTGCTTTTCTTTCATAAATAAAATTCTCCTTCCTGTACTTTCATTATTGTTTATAATTCTATAGTAATGCTTTTCATCTGTATCTACGATAATTTTATCACATTAGTAGCTCTCAACATACAGTTAACATGAATACACTAACTATTCTTGTTAAGTCTATTATCTCCAAAAATCATAAAGTATTCTATATACTGACTATGAGGCGTTTACCAAAAATCTCGCGTTAAATCAGCAAAATTTAAATCACGATGGAATTTACTTTTTCAAGTCAGCTTTGTATTTAAGTTTATATTTCATCAGAGTTCTTTACTATCTCTTCTTCATAATTAGCTATAATTTCATCTCTTTGATTAATCATTTGATTAAGAATACTTGATTCATCATTCAAATATTTATATGGAAAAGAACTTTTAAAATATAATCCGTAAAAATATAAAAGAAAATTGTATACAATTCCGGAATGAGCGTAATATTTAGTACTTACTCTATTCATAGAACTTATTAATTCTTTATCAAAAATTTTATACCAATGATGGATTGAATTGTAAAGAGGTACACTTGCCCAACGTAATTCTTCATCCAGATACCCCGTTTCCAACCACTTAACAGTATAATCAAAGAAAAAATTTCTAATATATATGAGATATATAACTGACCGATGACGTAAACAGCGGCCATATTCACTATGTAAATCATTAAGTTTACAGGAAATATTTGATAGTGATTTATAATCAAAGCAAGCCGCAGGAGTATAAATCTTCTTTCCAACATTTTCAGGAATTAATGAATCACGTTCTTCTGTCAAAGATAAATTCTCATAACGTGATAATATTTCTATCTCAGTTCTAATCTTTGCAATACCTTCATATTTTTACTTTGATAATTCTCCAACAATTTTTGCTTTTTCAGCAAAAATCATTTTTTGATAATCTAAAAAATGTGTTATTATTAATGTACAAATGGTTACAATTAAAGATATTATAGCAGCAGATATCTCAGTTTTATATGTCAATAAAAAATCAAACATTGTATAATTCCCTTTTATTTATTCGTATTTAAGTTTTATTTCCAATACATATAATTTAATTTCATTTAATTGTTTTAAACATTCAAGCTCTGCATGCATATGTTCATTCATCAAAGAGATTAAATAATCTGCTTCAAAACTATCCCTATGCTGCTCTACATACTCCACAATATTATTATAAGACTTTATCATTGACTGCTCTATCGAACTATCAAGACAAATAACACGAAACGCTTCTATATATCTGTCAAAACCATATGATAAACTAAATCGTTCCTCATTCTGCAATATTCTTTTATATATTTCAAGAAGTTCATTTCGAACAAAACTATAGTCGTTACATAATTTTTTACCATTATCTATAATACTCTGTAGCATTTCTATTCCTGCACCAGGCACTTCTGCCTTTGAGTTTATAAAATTTATCTGTTCAGAAAACTTATTAAGTAATTCAAGATAGGAGTCGGAATGCTTAACTAAGTCAGCAATAATCAACCTTTCTTCTTCTTCTTTTTGAATCATACTCTCTTCTATCTTCTTCCCTCTCCTATCATCTTTTAACTGTAAAAATGTAATAACAAGACCTATAAATGCAAGTAATGGCTCAACAATTATACTTATCAATTCATCAATACTCATCTTAACAATCCCCTTAGATTCCCATCTTGTTTGCTTAACAATATAAAACACCAATCTATTTATCATTATATAATGTTGACATTAAAAGTAAATACCTATAGAAAAGAATCATCTTAACATTAACATTTTTTATTTCATTGATTATTTCATGTGATCATATTATAATAGATGCAGTCAACTTGTGACGGAAAAAAGCTGGGTTCCCGAATGGGAGTAGGCATCTAAACGCTTAGAATTCCTTTGCTCCTGGGGTTGACTATTTTTTTGCACATCTTTCTTTCAAACCATGCCCTATCTGTCTCAACCGATGCAATTTTATTTGGAGAAATAACCTACGACAAAGAACCATATTATAAAGAATTTACAGACATAATGCCGGACTGCTCAGACAAAGAGAAAAAACATATCATGCAGGCTGCCCGCTATGCAAAGCAGCTCATACATGATATCAAATCTTAATCCGGCTATAAAGTTTTTATCGATTAAAATAATCTATTACACACACGAAGCAATAACTTCCATCGCTCCCTCCAGCTTCACGTTCCCAAACCCTGCCGGAATTATGAAATGGTCGCCCTTCTTGATTCTTTGTCCATTCACAGTGCCCTCTCCGTCAAGCACACTCATATTAAGGAATGGATGGCTCTGCTCAAACTCCAGCTCACCATCAAGCACAAGCTTATAAACCTTATAATACTCACACTCAATAAGCTTGTTCCACTTATTCTGTGGGAGATTGTTTGTGTCCATGACACTGTCCTCTGTGGACTTTGCCGGAACTGTGATGACATCAATACTCTTATCCACATGAAGCTCTCTCGGCTTGCCGTTTGTGAGTCTGTCATAATCGTATACACGGTATGTAATATCACTATTCTGCTGGGTTTCAAGAATCATGCAGCCACTTGTTATTGCGTGCACTGTGCCCGGATCAATCTGGATGAAATCGCCCTTTTTGATAGGGACATAGCGGATAAACTCATCCCATCTGCCCTCATGAATCATGTCTGAAAGCTCCTCATGGGTCTTTGCATTATGCCCCACCACAAGCTTTGCGTCATCAGGACAATCTATGATATACCAACACTCAGTCTTGCCAAGAGAACCATTTTCATTCTTTGCAGCATACTCATCATATGGATGTACCTGTATGCTCAGATTGTCCTTAGCATCAATTATCTTGATGAGCAGTGGAAATCTGTCGCCTTCAATATTACCGAACAGCTCCGGATGCTCATTCCAAAGCTGTGAAAGTGTCATACCGGCATAGCAATCATTGGCTATGCTGTCATCTCCGTTTGGATGAGCTGAAATGCCCCAACATTCACCGGTATTATCGCCCGGAATATCATATCCAAAATCAGTGGCGAGACGGTTGCCACCCCATATCATCTGCTTAAAAACAGGATTTAAAAATATAATTGGTTTCATATGTCTTCATCTACTTTCAGTATATTTATCACATGTAGTAATTTGTTAAAACTCTACTTATCTCAATTTCCAGCCCAAAAGCTCTTGCGCCGGAAATTAAAGTCATTTGGGAAATTATGGACTCTACATGAATTTCTTAGCAAGCTCATCACATATAATCTGCTCTTCTTTCTCTGCCGTCTCTTTATCCACTGCACTGACAGAAATATAAGTCTTAAGCTTCGGCTCTGTACCTGAAGGTCTCACAACCACTGAGCAGTTGCCCTCAAGCATAAACTTGAGCACATCAGATTTAGGAAGTCCATTGAGTCCCTTGCTGTAATCCTGGCACTCAATAACCTTCTTTCCACCGATAGTGTCAAGCCCCTTGTGGAACTCAGCCATGATATCCTGCATCTTTGCAAAGCCTGCAGAGCCGTCAAACTCGTAAGAATGAAGAGTATTGAGGCAGTAGCCGTATTTCTCATAGAGTCTGTTAAGCTTGTCGATAAGGCTGATGCCCTGTGTCTTGTAATATGCAAACATCTCACAGATGAGGAAGGCGCCATCAACGGCATCCTTGTCACGTACATATGTACCGCTTAAGTATCCGTAGCTCTCCTCAAATCCGAAGATATATGAATCAGCTTTGCCCTCTTTCTCAAGGCGTCCGATATGCTCTCCGATAAACTTGAAGCCTGTGAGCAGGTTGACTGTACTCACACCATAATCAGCTGCGATTCTGTCTGCCATATCGATTGTAACGATTGTCTTGCAGAGCACAGGATCATTTGGCATTGTGCCCATTGCAACTCTTCTCTGGCACACATAATCAAGTAAGAGCATTCCTGTCTCATTTCCTGAGAGAAGCACATACTCTCCTGCATCGTTCTTTACTGCGATACCTACACGGTCACAGTCAGGGTCTGTTGCAAGAAGAAGGTCAGCGTTGCATTTCTTTGCATACTCCATACCGAGTGCCATAGCTTCCTTTATCTCCGGGTTTGGATATGGACATGTAGGAAAATTGCCGTCAGGATTTTCCTGCTCCTTGACTACTGTGATGTTGGTGTAGCCTGTCTCCTTTAATGTGCGAAGCACCGGCTTAAGACCGGTTCCGTTAAGAGGTGAGTAAACGATTGCCACGTTCTTGTCCACCTTTACGCTGTCATCAAGAAGAGACTGCTTTTTAACCTCTTCAACAAAGGCTGTGAGCACATCATCAGAAATATATTTAATCTGACCATCTGCAACACAAGACTCAAAATCAGACTGCTTTACATCAGCAAAGATATCAAGCTTCTCTATCTCGGCAAGAATCTCTGCTGCTGCCTCTGTTGTAATCTGGCAGCCGTCAGCGCCGTAAACCTTGTATCCGTTGTATTTACTAGGGTTATGGCTGGCTGTGATCATGACACCTGCGGATGTGCCGAGATATCTTGTGGCAAATGACACGGTTGGCACCGGAAGAAGCTGCGGCCAGATATTGACCTGCACGCCGTTTGCGGCAAATACAGATGCTGCAACCTTTGCGAACACATCTGACTTGATACGGCTGTCATAGCCGATGGATACTGATGGTGTGTCAAAGTTTGCTACAAGATAGTTTGCGAGGCCCTGTGAAGCCTTTGCCACGGTGTATACATTCATGCGGTTGGTTCCGGCTCCGATTGTGCCGCGGAGACCACCTGTACCAAATGCCAGGTTTCTGTAAAATGCATCCTCAATCTTTGCAGGATCATTTTCTATTGCCTTAAGCTCTGCTGCAACGTCTGCATCGGCTGTAGCTGATGTGAGCCAACGTTTGTATTCTTCGTTGTAATTCATGTGATTTGTCCTCTCTTTCTTTTTTTAACTAATGATTTCTTAAATGAAGTAAATTGTTGATATGCGAAATTTAAAATACAAAGCTTTAATATCCTATTTATTTAGATAATCAAGCATACTATCAATATTAATTAAAGCTTCCTGTCTACCTTCTTCATACAATATTTTCAACTTTCTTTTATTCTTCTCTATTTTACCAATCCTGACAGGCTTATTGGGACGAATAACAAAAATTTTGCCCTTCTTTTCTAACTTATTAATCAGTTCTGTTCTCTGATTATAACGTTTTGACATTGTACACATTTTTTTTACTAAATGCGGATATTTTCTATAATAAATCCTATAAACAGCATTTATAAATAAAGATGATTTTGATTTAAACTCTTTTTGTCTGGTTAATATCACAACTATCTTCTTGTATCCATCCGCTATTGCCTTATCAATCGGAATAGCGTTCGCTACACCACCATCTATATATGGTATTCCATCAATATAACTTAATTCTGAAAGTATTGGCAAAGTACTTGATGCCTTAAGAATTTCTGTCAACTCTTTGTAGGTATGTCTTTCAAAATAATTTTCCTTACCTGTTTTACAATTTGTTGCACCTACAATATATTTTTGGTTAGAGTTCAAGAACTCATTCTCATCATATGGCATCCATTCTTTTGTTGGCTCCCCAAAAAGAAAATCAAAATTAAAAATACTATGTTCCCTTAATAGATGTTTGAATCCTATATATCTCGGATCATCTACATAATCAATATTAACTCTTGCAGACCTACCTATCTGCTTTGAAATATAATTACCTGCATTTAATGCGCCTGCTGATACCCCTATAACATATGGAAACTCTATCTTTTTTTCCAAAAAAACATCCAAAACTCCTGCTTCATAAACACTTCTAAGAGCGCCTCCCTCTAATACTAAAGCCGCATCATTTTTTAGCATATTTTTCCTCATTTCCTATTTTTCCCAAAATCATCAAAATATAATTGTGATTAATATGCCCCCAAACACCCATCAACATATATCCAATATATAATAGGAATAAAGGGATTTTCAATATATTACTCCCCTTAGTATATGTATTATAAGAAAGACCAAGTATCATTGTCATTATTCCTATAGCACAAAATGTCATCATTCTTTTATTAAAAAAAAGTTTTTCTGACTCTCTAGCTCTTTTAGAGATAAAATTCATATTTATACCAACAAAGAATATTTCTAATCCAAGAAAAAAAGCCCATATATAATTAAATGCAATTGCTAAAATTGAGACCACTCCACCAACTAGCGGAACAACAATAAATCTTCTCTCAAATACAATCATAAATCTACAATAATAATTGTAAATATAATACATAGATAATCCTATAGCAATATTTAAAAATATCAAAATAAAATAATTTGTTGTAAAACACTCTAAATTAAATCCTATAACATTAAAACGAATATAATCCAAATCATATGGCTTTAATAACCAACAAATCACATTTTCTAATATTAACACTAATAATAGAATCTGTAGCATCTTATCAACTATTTTTCTTCTATTTATACAATAAAGGTTCCTATAATACTGACTATCTACTATTTCTTCATCCTCAAATCGTTTTTTTTGATAGGTTTCCTGATAATTCTCAATATTGCCTCTAATCTCTGTTGATATTTTTTTAGTACACAAAGTCATAATCTTGTGTGCATAAAACTCATGAACAATTTCATATTTTGTACTTTGTTCATTTCTATATATTTTTTTCCCAACGTTTTCTATTACTAACCCAATTGTCTTCAACTCATCTATGGTTTCTTTTATCTTTTTCTCATCTGCAAATGTTATATTTTTGAAATCATTAATACCACATTTATATTCAAATCTTGAATCTCTGCTTAACAAATATAAAATAGGATATGCGATTTCTTGATATGACAATTTTCTTACCATCTCGTCTTCTAAATAAGTAATCGCCATTTTATCAAAAGAACCATCACACTCTTTTAGCTTATTATCTAAATTAGAAATATTTTCTTTTCCAATAATCTTCCAAATTAATGAGACTAATATTAAAGGAATTGAGTTATCCTCAACTCTCTTTTGTAGTTTCTTATAGAACAAAAGATTTTTAAACTCAATTACATTTCTACCTGCAGTTCTTTCGCACATTGAAAGTATTTTTCCTTTATCTGACTCATCATAATCCAAATAAAAAATACTAATATATTTGCTATATCTAAATTGCTTTAATATGTCATATAAATTTTCTTTTTTTATACCAATGATAATTTTCTTTCTTACAGAACTAATCTTATTGATATTGCTTTTTAGATTAGATAACTTTAATGCTCTTTCAAATTGATCTAAAATAATTATTCTATTTTTTTGTCTGCATACTTCGTCGCCCCAATTCAAAAAATAGTCATTATTTTTATAATATGCTTCTTTAATATTAGATAACAATACAGATTTACCTGACCCGCTTTCTCCTGTCAGAACAATAATTCTATGTAGCCTAGATAGCTTTAGTAATTTATTTTTCTGAATATCTCTGTTTATAATCCATTCATGTCCTTTATTAATTGAATTACCTATTGTTTCATTCTGTCCATTTTTAAAAATAAATGAAAACAAAGATATCACTGTGCAGCCACTAAAAAATGAAATCCCTTCACTGACATCTTCAATAAAATTTTTCAATTTTACAGGAAATGGTATACTATATGCCACCGTAAATATAATATTGAAAACTACTAAACCAATAATAATATTTACAATGAGCTTACATTGCACTTCTCTAAGATAATAATACTTAATATCTTTCTTATCGTACATACCCCACCTCTTCATACTAATTCAGTAAGCGCTCAATATTCCAACACTAGATTTTAATTAACGCTTGCATCATCTTTGCTAGATGCAAGCGTTTTACTACATTTTAATTTTTGCAAACATTTTGAACTTCTTTGCTCCACGGAGTCAATGCCTCAAGCTGTTCATCTAACATATCTTCACTTGGACGATGCTCCAAAAGATATGTCAAAAAGCTTTAAACAGAACTGGACTCCCTGTACTGCCGGATTGCTGTAATCATACTGCTTTCCTTTTGGAACCGCATCAATGAAGTATCTTCTTGTATGCGCCCAGCAGGAGCATCGCCTGATACCAGGGAGATTATTATAGCCCTGATAACCATCCGTTTCCAGGTATCCGTCCGAAAAACCATCAAGGAAATCAACTGCATTGTATCTCGCCCTTGTTTCAGTGTAATGGTAAAGGACGATAGGTGGCAGTCCATCTTCATCAGAGCAGAACAGCCACATGAAAGAATCAGTTTCGGGATTTCCTTCAGGCTCCTTCAGTACCTGTATTCGTGTCTCATCTGCCATGTGATTTTCTGCTCCTTTTTCGATACTTTTATTATACCACAAAGAGCATTAGAAAAGAAGCAGAAATGCCAGTATTTTCAAGGCTAAAGAATGAATTATATTATTTACTCTCGCGCCTTTATTATCCGACTTTTAAACTCTGCGAAAGACTCCACTATAGTAGGCTGGCTTTCTGACATGGCAACACCCTTTATTTTTTGTCACAATTATTATATATTTTTCGTGACAATTTTGCAGTTATTTTCCGCAACTAACACATACAATTTTCCCTTGCATCCCTGGTACATCTCATCGATCCGACTATTGCCATTCTTTCTAATTCTGAAGCAAAATTTAGATTACCTTTATAATATAGTACTACCAGTGCATCCGGCAGCTTCTTTGCATTATCAATATACTTTTTTTCCTCTTTCGTTAATATTGACACCCTGTTTTGTTCACATAAATCTATAATTCTTTTTGCATCATCTAACGATTTGTCTCCCATCATCTTCATAGCATGTTGCTCTGAAATTCCTAAACAGCAAACAATTTCATCAATTGATGCATCATATATATTTCTTGCAGTTATAAATTCATCTAATAGTTTATTCGCTGTTACTGGTCCGATCCCTTTGCATCTGGACAACCATACCCAATACTCTTCATTTGAATATATAATCCTCATCCTCTCTTATACAAATTTATTCGTTTTTGCGTATTATATGGTACAAAATTACAATTTTTCTAGTTGTTCATCTTCAAAGCATCCATATAGCCCAAAAGTCTCTTTTGCTGCTCATAATCCAACTGCTGGTATGTCTCAACTACCATTCCAAGTTCAGTATCTTTTGCAAAAACATATGTCTGACTATCCCTGCTTCTGGTTCCAATATGTTCTGCTCCTGACAATAACTCATATGGCGAAATATCCAGCACCTCGCATATAATCAATATCTTGTCACTTACCGGATTAGTATGTTTTTTCTTCCAGTCACTAATTGAACTTTCCGCAATGCCAGTCTTCTGTGAAAACTCCTTCTGACTCATACCTTTTTCTTTTAATTTTTCAAATATTCTGTCACTTATTGTTTTCATATTCAAATCCTAATAGTTTAATAATTCACAGCTTTTAGCCATTATTAAACGTTCCTTAATCTCAAGTTATTTTTTATGTTAACACACTTAATATACAATTTCAATAGTCCGCATATCCAAATTTATTATTTTATAAAAATTTAAAAGTACCTGACCCCACTGTGTAATGACACAGTTTCCTTCCTTTGTTATGAAAAAGTGTATCAGAAAAATATGGGTGCTAACAGATATGGATAATTACCTACTTACCATGTTTCAATGCAGATTCGAACAAAACCTCGAACCCCTAGCTTAATGGCATTGCCAGAAAAGCCATTAAAGGCCTCATATGATTTTAATATTTTATCATAGAAGACCTTTATAGTATTGAATTTACAGATATTTTTTCACAGTCGAGGGTGCGGATTCAGGATATACTTACATAATTGGAAGTTCCCAATCCTCATTATTAATCATAATTACTGTTATAACGTCACTTATTACATTGTTTCCATTTCCGTCCGTTACAATACAGCGTATTTTCCATCCGTTATATGTACTGCTCATTGTTCTGGTGAGCGATGCTGTTGTATCGTTGAAATCCGACCAGCTGCTTTCTCCCGGCTTCTGTGCCTGCCACTTATATTTCAGTCCTGTTCCCTCTGCCTCCACCTTCAGTGTGAACTGCCTTCCGTTTGCTGCATTTACTGACTGAGGCTGCTTGGTTATTGACGGTCCTGAAACCAGCTTTACTGTTGCAACGTTACTTGTCACATTGTTTCCATTTCCATCCGTTACAATACAGCGTATTTTCCATCCGTTATATGTACTGCTCATTGTTCTGGTGAGCGATGCTGTTGTATCGTTGAAATCCGACCAGCTGCTTTCTCCCGGCTTCTGTGCCTGCCACTTATATTTCAGTCCTGTTCCCTCTGCCTCCACCTTCAGTGTGAACTGCCTTCCGTTTGCTGCATTTACTGACTGAGGCTGCTTGGTTATTGACGGTCCTGAAACCAGCTTTACTGTTGCAACGTTACTTGTCACATTGTTTCCATTTCCATCTGTTACTATACAGCGTATCTTCCATCCATCATATATACTGCTCATTGTTCTTGTCAGACTTTGGGTTGTATCTCTGAAATCTGTCCATTCACCTGATTCGGTTTTCTGTGCCTGCCACTTGTATTTCAGGTTTGTTCCCTCTGCCTCTACTTTAAGTATAAACTGCTTTCCGGTTGCGGCATTTACCGACTCCGGCTGCTTGGTTATTACAACCTGAGAACTCGCTTGCAAATTAATTGCTGCATTAACATTTGTCTCACTAACAAAGAAAGCTATAACCATGCAACATATTACACATATACATTGTAACTTACCTCTTTTGTTGAGCTTATTTCTCATATACCAGTCTCCTATTCTAAAAAAATCAGTTATCTTAATGCTACTTATAGAATTATACCATTGTTTTATCATTTTACACGTATATTAATACAAATGTACTACTTTTTATAATCACATTCACTTTCCTCGATGAAATATAATTTTCATTGCTTTATCTACTTTTCGAATCACAAACGCATGCCCCCATTTGCTTCAATAACAGATCCGGTGATATATGATGATTCATCAGAAATCAAAAAAGAAATAATATTTGCAATCTCTTCCGGCTCCCCCAAACGTTTTAGCATTGTTTGATTCGCAAATTTTTTTAATAAATCTTCCGGTACAGTTTTCAACATATCCGTCATAATATATCCTGGGCAAATTGCATTTACTCTAATATTCTGTCCTTTTCTAGCGAATTCCTTTGCACATGATTTGCACATTCCAATAACAGCAGCTTTTGATGAAGCATAATTAATTTGTCCTATATTACCATAAACTGCAACAATTGAACTAACCGCAACTATCGCTCCTTTCTTTTGTTCTTCCATATAAGGATGCACAGCCTTTATTATATTAAAAACTCCTTTAACATTTGTGTTTAATACTTCATCAAACATTTCATCTGTCATTTTACCAATCAAGGCATCTCTTGTGATTCCAGCATCTGCAACCAGTCCATCAATCCGTCCTTGATCTTTAATTATCTGTTTTACAGCACTTTCACATTCCGCCTTACAAGTAACGTCCAACTTTAAATATCTAATAGAACACGGTAGTTCGACTTCATGTCGGGCACATGCATATACTATAGCTCCTTTTTCTTGCAGCTTCATAGCTGTGGCCAACCCGATGCCTCTTGTTCCTCCAGTTACCACAACAACTTTATCTTTAAGCGATTTCATAATTTAACAAGCCCTTTCTGAGGTATAAACCAATTTTAACTATAATATCAATTATTTAGTCTATACTCTAATATAATATGGTATTTTTAAATGAATATAAATGCTACATTTTCCAAACAACATTCTCTCCAACTGATTTTGCTTCTCTCTTATTTATATAAACTTTATTTTCATCTACGTTCCCCATAACCATTGAATTTGCAGACACAATACAACCATTGTCAAGCACTGCCCCCTTTAATACCATGGAGTTAGCTCCTACCCAACAATTGTCCCCAATAATAACCGCTTTATTATCATTTATACGTTCAAATTTATCATTATAAATAGGATGATAATCCGAATCAAATATACACACATTTCTTCCTAACATGACTCTTTGGCCAAATCTCATTTCTTGTGCACATATTATATTTGTATTTACTCCAGTTCTTAAATATCCTGTCTCCAAGATTGCCCTACTCGCGATTGACAAAGTATTTCCATATGCTAATACAACTTTATCCCTAACAACTAATTTTCCATTTTCATCAACTCTTAAAATGGTTTGCGAATTTCCTTTTCTATATGAAGAATAATAATTCAAATATAAATTAGCATGCAATTCAATTATTCCATTTTTATTGATTTGAAGTAGCGCTCCTTTCATAGGATAAATGTAGGTTTCTTTATCTCTTATAATATTTTTACTGAAATAGTTAAGCTTTATAAATTGAATAATTCTAATATCAAATATATTTTTTATAAAAAATTTATGCTTTTTTATTTTTCTTACAAATTTTGTTTTTATTCTTTTTAATTGATATTTAAGTCCTAAATCTGTAAAATACTTTACTGCAGCATTTATTCCATCCACATTTACAATATCATAAAAAGTATCTCTGTCATCCGGTCTAACAGCTGGTATAACATATGCTGGATTTCCTTTTTGAATATCCTCTATGTTTACCTTATCAAAATAAATTTTATCCTTTAATGAATCCATTAATGTATTACCCTTATTTGTATTGGCAATTACACATGAAACCCCATAAATATCATCCTTTTCTGTTTGACCAGAAATTCCCCAAAAATCACCTATTGACAGATCAGCAGCACTATTTCCGTCCTTAAACGTACACCTATAACACGACTCCCTAATATTAAGATTCTTGTGAATAAAACAATCATTAATATGATCATCCCATCTACTAATAAATCTTTTTTTGCCATTCTTAAAAGTCATATATTCACCAAAATTTGCCCATCCCTCATACTTACTCTTATCTCTAAATTCTCTAACTCTGCTTTTTGCTTTTTCTTCATATGATTGAATTTTTTTCATATGCATCTTTGGTGATGGCACTCCTCTGCAAAGCAAATCCACAGTATATAAATTTTCGTACTTTATTCCCAGATATTCTTTTAATGCCCATACCTGACATGGCGTACCTGTAAATAAAACTTCTTTATTATCATCCAAAATTTGTTTAACTTTACTATAAATACCTTCTGTATCACTTTGAAAATACTTGCTTCCCATTAACCTAGATAAGTCTTTTGGATTATTTGAAATAATGTGATACGCAGAATAAAAATCTTCTGAATATACACTTCCAGCTAAATATCCCCCCTCATATAAAATCTTGTGAGCCAATTCATAATATACCCCCCCTGAAGTAGAATTCCTGCGAATTTTATCATCCTTACTATATGCTGCATATCCAATCCTATTAGGAGTTATTTTTAAAGGTCGTTCAACAATACACTTTTTCACACATGCACCACACTTTACACATGAGGAATTTACCTTAGGATACCAAAATCCCTGTATATCTGTATCAAATGTAATTGCATTTACGGCACATACATCAGCACACATTTTACATCCTGTGCACTTCAGCTTATCAATAGTATCTATCATCTATTTAATCCTCTTCAATATTATTTTTAACTTACCTTTGACCAACTGTATCTTGTTATAACGTTTTACTCTTATAAAACTATTCTTAAATTGATCTATACCATATTCAGCTATATAGCTACTGACTATATCTTTCTCTATTTTTTCTAAATAATCGTTTGCATAAGCATAATATATAACAGCATTGCAATGATCATTCCACCAATCATCAAGTTCTAGCCCATTCTTATTATATTCTATTTTCATAGCATCAATTGTATTTTCTATTCCTCTTGATATATCAATTTCTGCAGTAATATCAGATATTTTTTTTATCTTACTATCATCTAATATAGTTGACAAATTTTTATTATATGCAAGTTCATCATATATTTCTGGCCATATTTTCTGTATCACATTGGCTGATACATGAATAAATTGAGGTTTAACCCCTAAAATTTTACCTGATATCTCTATTACATCATCCCAATGTATATCATTTTCATTTGAAGTTATATGAAAGTCTTCGTTAAAAGCCTTTTCATTTCCAAATAATGACACAACCATTTTTGAGAAATCATCTATATGTATTACAGAGAATTTTACATTATCAGATGCTAGCATAATCTGTCCTTTTTTCATTCTATCAAAAAAGGTCCATCCAGGAGTCCTAGTTGCAATTGGGAATGGTATTCTGTAATTTCCATACGTTACCGTAGGACGAATAATAGTATACTTTAGCCCCGTTTTCATCGAATATTCTTTAAGGAATTTTTCACATTCAATTTTATTTTTTGTGTAAGACCATTCTGTAAAGTTCTTTAAATCACTTTCTTTAATTCTCTGATTGCCAATCCTATTGTAGACACCAGCAGTAGACACAAATACGTATTGCGAACACCTGCTCGAAAAATTTCTTAGTGAAATTTCTAATTGTTTTATATCATAAGCAAGACATTCTACAACTACATCAAATTTTATATTTTCTAATACAGAATAAACATCTTTTTCATTCCAAATATCAGCATGAAGATAATTTGCACCGTCTATATTTCTTAAATTATTACTTCCCCTAGTAATTGCGTATGTATCATATCCTCTATTTACTGATTCATTAACCAAACCGGATGAGATAGTACCGGTTCCTCCCGTAATTAAAACTCTCACTATCTTTCTCCTCTCAATCTATACAAATTATTTAACACTCCAACATTTATAATTAAATGTTTCAAAATTTCTTTATATGAAATTGAAAACTTTTTCAATTCCATATATGATTTATTAGCATTTTCTCTATCATTTTCCACGAATGCAAGGTTAAACCGCTGTTTGCATGACTCCTTCTTTATTACCCTCATAATATTATCTTTATCATTTGTATTCATAAAATTTAATACATTATCAAGCAGTTCTTCTCTAACAAATGTCCGGTTGTAAATTTTACAATAGTCAACATTATGTGAATGTGAATCCATTCTAACATAATATTTATACAACACATTATCTATAAATCCACATTTGCTATCATATGCTACCGGAAGTAACAACTGATAATTTTGTCCTGCTTCTCTATTATAATAAATTTCTCTATCATCCAATTTATCAAATAATAACTTTGTTCTAATCATAAAAACTCCAGGGTATGCTGGAATTCCAGAAATAATTCTCATAAACATATTATCTTTTTTTTCGTTATCAGGTATTATTAACTTTTCAATTTCTTCACCTGTAATCTGATTGACGGCTACAGCTCCACAATTTACTAAACCATAATCCAAATTTTCACTCAAAAATTTCCATTTCAGATAGATATTATCTGGCAAAAGTTCGTCATCACAATCTGCCCAACACAAGTATTCTCCTTCAACATATTTAAGAGCAAAATTGATTGCTGAAGCAGCCCCACCATTATTCTTCTTTAAATATATAAATTCATAAAATTTATCTTTCAATTTATCTGTATATCTTTTAACAACATCATCACTATTGTCATCAGAACCATCATTAACCAATATGACTTGAACATTAATATACGTTTGTCCAAGTAAAGATATTAAAAATCGTTCTAAATAATCTTCTGCATTATAAAATGGTGCTATTAATGTTACAATATTACTTTTCATAAATGCTATATCACTTTCTTATTTTTTCTATAATACCTTTAAATGCGTCAGTACGCGCGAATATCAAAATAAATAGTAAATTAGGAATTAAAGCTGTTAAAAAACATATTATTACAAAACTCACAATAGTGACATTAACTAAAATGGCTCTCTTTATTTGCCACATAACAAAACATATACCAAATGCTATAATCGTTCGAATAGTTAATCTAATATAATAATATAGTACGCTTTGCTTCAATACATATTTATATACAATATATGGTCTAACAATAACAACTATCATTCTTGAAATAATCGTTCCAACAAAAACACCTGGAAGTCCTATTAATTTGATTGCAATAATACTCACAACCAAATTTACAACCGCCTGACAAAATGCCACCCATTTATCCTCATTAAATCTTCCGGCAGCAACTTTAAAGTTATATGGAATAAATGTCATGCCAGCCAAATATAATGAAACAAAATACAATATCATTGTTACATTATCTAATAATAGTTTTTTCCCAAGCCATAGCTGTACAAAAGGCTGAGACAATGTAACAAATGCAATTAATACGAATCCATATATCCAAAATCCTAACAAATCATATATATCAAATATTTTTTTTTGTTTTTCAACACTTTCTTTTGCAAGCATATTTCCAAAACTAGCTGTAAAACTAGAAAAAAATCTATTTGTAAACATAGAAACCAATGTGTTAAGTGTCGTATAATTTGACAACAAACCAACTGCAGTTGTATTTACAAATGCTGAAATTATAATATTATCTGTTTGATTTACAGAAACATCTCCTATCTTATGTATAATAAGTGCCTTTACATTTTTCCATATAATGTTCTTTGTTTCTGTATCTAAAGGTTTCACATCATTTTCTGTCAAAATGGGAAATTTCTTATTTAAATACATTACAGTTAATATTTTCTGTAAAAGTCCTATTATAGCGGCAATTAATAAATATGATAAATAATTTCCACCTGCTACAAGAAAAATTATTTGTATCACATTTGTAACGATAGTACCGATGGTTGTAGTATTAGTTACAATATATTCTTTTTGTAGTGCCGAAACATATGATGTCTTATATGTAACAAAATATGATGATACCGTATTAAAGAGGAAAATAATATAATATACCCTAATTTCCGACATAGGTATGTCTGTATTAACCAAATAATCTAAAAAAGGTATGATTATAAGTCCTATCATCGTAACAACTATAGCAATAAGACGATACGCCCTTTTATATAATGAAATTAGAGATTTTATTTTTTCATTATCATTTTCCGCAATTGGCTTATATAACGAAAAAACAATTGCAGAGCCAATTCCCAATTCAGTAAAAGAAAGTACGCCAAGTACATTAGAAAATAAACCTGACACTCCTAGGTATTCAGCTCCTAGTACATAAACAAATATCGTTCTAGTTATAATTGAAAAAACAGATGATATTACAGTACTGATATATCCATATAATATATTCTTTTTGACATATTCAGTTCGACTAGTATCCACCAATCTTTCCTCCTTATAATTATAAGTAATAGGCGTTTATGAAACGCCACAAGCCGCATAAATACGGCTTTTTGTCACTAAAAAACAACCCCTCAATGGCCATGGTATAACAGAGTTGTTAAGAAACTATATCCCCTTCTATCCCGTAAAACATAAATATATAATTTATCAATATATTTTCCACTATTATATATTTAAAATCAATTCTAAATATTTAATTGAATCATTATATAACTTATCAAAATCATTTGTTGGTTTAATTTCAGTTTCACCATAAATATGCTCTAAAGCTCCCTTACTTGCCAACAAGTCTTCTATGCGTCCAAACATCTTTTCAAAACCAGTCTGCTGACGTCTAAATACCTTGAATCTTTTATTGAATAGTAATGAAAATACTGTACAATGAAAAGAATCTGTAAAAACATACTCCGCATTATCGATCAAATTGATAAACTCTGAAGGTCCTTTTTCAACAAAGTGACTTTTCGACTCATCAAAGAAATCAAATACTTCATTTATATTATTTTCTTCCATAGTTGACCTAATAAAATCATAATATTCGTCAGTAATTTCTCCTAGGAAATACATAAACACATATTTTTTTTTCAAATTAATAATCTGAATATCACCTGACTTATGTTCAATATTCCTCCACTCATCAGCACTTAACAATAATGTAGGATCTAATACTCTCACAGCCTCTTTTCCGACATACTTATGAACAAGATTACATCCACTCTGTTCCCTACAGGAAATCTTATTCATTCCTTGTAATCCTTTAATGTGTTGTTCTATATCATTCTGAGGAAATTCTTCAAATCCAAAACTGGCAGCGTACGATGTTCTTTTCTCTTTAGGCATAAATTCTAGATAATAGTATGGTAATTCGTTTAAATCATGTTTCCATTTATGCCAAACCTGATCACTGCCTGAAATTGCCAATTCATACTGCGACCAATCATGTTTAAAAGAATCTTCATTTTTTATTTTGATTACATTGTATAAATTTGTATTATCAAAATTAATATTACTTAACATAATATTCTTAAGTGATTGATATCTTTCATAATCAATTTTATATTTTTTAAAACCTATATTTATTAGTAATCGTTTTATAAGCATCTTTAATTTAAAAGATGTAGAAAAATCTGTAGTATAATAATTATCTAATGTAGTCACTTCTACACCATAACTAATCAATTTTGTTTGAAGTGCATAATTTTGTAGTCTATTCCCAATATTACCTTCATCAAACAATGTTACTAATAGTACTTTTTTATTCATTTCTCATATTCCTTTCTTACTAAATCCATATAATCAAAATCATTAAATAGATTCAAATTTATATATACATATACTCTCTAAAATTAATTTTTTTAAAAAATTTTATATACTAAAGGCATATATACAACTATAAGAAATTTTGAATATGTACAAAAATCTATATATTTCCTGATATTTTTTTTATTTTGTCTACAAATATTTTTATAATATTTATACTCTTCTTTTTTTTCATACTTTGAGGATTTTATTATTCTGCACAATTGAAAATATGCGTTTAAGCCTAAGCTACATTGAGCCATTTCAACATATGATTGATATTTTTCCTTACATAAGCTAAGTATTTTATAATCAGAATTAATTGAACTTTTTGCAGCCTTACCATTATAACTTAAACCAACAAGCGAATCTGCATTTCTTACATACGAATATAAACACTTATTAATTACTTTGTACCGCCTAATTTTTAGTAAGGTTTCAAAAATAAACAGTCTATCCTCGCCAACTGATAATGCCTCATCAAATTTAATACCCTCTAAAACATTTTTCCTAAAAATTTTATTCCATAGATATGGAGATACATCATATGACCATCTAAGTAAATTTTCTAATGCTTTACATGAATTATAATATTCATTATCACTGTTTACTATCTTAGTTACATTATCACCATCAATTATATTAATTCCACAAGCAACTATATCAAGTTCATCAATATCAGCTTGATTTATTAATGTATGGTACATTTCTTTATTAATAAAATCATCAGGATCCACGAAACCAATAAAATCGCCTGTAGCCTCAATAAGTCCAGCGTTCCTAGCACTAGATACCCCACCATTTTGTTTATAAATGTATTTAAATCTGCTATCTTTTTCACAAAATGATTTACATATTTTACCACTTGAATCGGTTGAACCATCATCTATCAATAATACTTCAATATCTTTATATGATTGTTCTGAAATAGATGTAAGAGATTTATCCAAATATGATTCTTTATTATATATGGGTACTATTATACTTATCTTCAACCTTCTAACTTTCTCCTTCTCATTCTATCATTTATCTTTGAAATATCTAAATTAGCTCCTATTGCAAAAAACAAAAAATTCATACCAACAGAAATTAAAACATCCTCGTTCATAGACCACAAAGCAACTACTATTCCCGTTATAATTAATATATCCTGCCTATTTTTCCAAAATCTCCACATCATAAATACAAAAATTACCATTGATATTATCATCATTAAAAATCCCCAATCTTGTAATAATAATATCATTCCTGAATCTACTAAGAAATATGGTAATCCTGTATCAACTTTATAATCCAAATTACCACCCCAAAAGCTATATCCAAACTTTTCTAATGAGAAGGCAGCAAGGTTAATTCTTCCTGATACAAACTGATTGAATGCCATGATAAACATTTTTAGATTTCCATTTATTGCACTTGGAAACAGATTTCTTATAAAATACGTATCTGAATATGAATATACATAAGCTGAATATATCCAAACCAATACTAAATTCAATAGTAATGAAATTGGAAAAATACCTATCCAAAGTCGGCTATGTATTATTTTTTCTCCAACTTTTATGTTACTAAGTACATACAAAACAATTGCTAAAGAAATACAAATAATAAATGAACCACTCTTGCTAAGAAAGCTTCCTAATATATATAAGACACTTGCCATGCCTAACGCTTTATATATATTGTCTTTGTTATAATATAGCTCTAGCAAAACTAGCGTTCCCATATTCATTGCTACATAATTTATATGTGTGTACCCGCCAAATACTATAGCAAATAAAACTACAGGTCCTTTTACATATAAAATCCAACGCACAATTTTATAAAATTCAACATGCATTCCAACAAAAATTGACATAATCGATATAATTAATCTAGTGTCACTTCCAAGACTCATTCTATATACACTTAATAATATAAGAAAGACTAGTATTATAGATGATATTACTTTATTTTCAATATATTTAAAAATTTGAAGGCACCCAAAAATGACGCCTAAAAATAAAAGAATTCCTATTATAGCATTATTAAATTTCCATCCTCGTAAAGAATAATACGTTGTTATAAAAATGCAGTATAAAAAAGGCAAAACATCTTTAGTAGAAATTTTAACTTTGTACATATATAATACTATCTCCCGTATAAATTTTTCTTATGTCAATTTAGTACAATTTGCGATATATTTTCATCTAATTACTCAAATTCTTTAACTTACTTTTTATATTTGTAACATTGCCAGTTCCAATTAACCTAGCTAAACGTCTCTTAAACCGTTGTCTTCCACTAGTCCAACTTGCACTATAATGATGTATTGAAATTGTATCCTTACACAACAAATTTTTACCACCATACGGATCAAAATATTTAGAAGGATATATTGTAATCTCATCCCAATAATTAACATTATCTATATTCCAAGTTCCAATTGAACTTATTGCTTCGCTATTCAAAATAGGGCAGGCTAATTCTAATTTCTTATTTACATCAAATTCAATATTGGAATATTTTTCTAACATTTTTTCGACAATATAACTATTCTTTTCAGCCCCAAAGCCTAAACCAGTTTGACATAATGATTGTGCCTGTTGTATCCCAATATAGCACTTGTTATCTAATAAATGATCTAACGATTTCAATAATTCTACGTCTGTATCAAGATAGATTCCACCATAATCAAAAACTATTTTCAACCTCGCATAATCCGAAACAAAAGCCCACGCTTTATTCTCATAAGCAACTCTGGCAAATGTATTATCTGATATATCAAAATTACTCTCGTTCCATTGCTTTATTTCATAATCCGGGCACATTTTTTCCCATGACTTAATACACTTCTTGACTTCATACGGTAATGGATTTCCACCAAACCAACAGTAATGAATAACTTTTGGTATCATAATTTCTCCAATCTTAAATATAACATTTCTGTTTTTATAATATAAATTTTAACTACTTCATCCAAAAAACATACTGATACGAATTATTATCGCTAACTTTAACCGCTGGAACTCCTGCATATGTAACTCCAGCTTCTAAAATACTTTTTACGACAACTGCATTAGCTCCAATTGTTACATCATTTGCAATAGAAATAGCTCCTATAACTTTACATCCAGTTCCCAAAAACACATTGTTTCCAATCACAGGCGCATCCCCACCAGACGCACCAACTGTAACTCCCTCGTGAATTCTTAAGTTATTTCCTATCTTTGCTTTGTCATTAATTTCTATACAGCCATAATGTGCAATACTCAATCCCTTTCCACAAACATTTGGAGCAATTCCTATTCCTAACTTTACCCCTAGCTTGTGAAGCACTATCTTATACCATATACTTAATATTTTTTTTTGAGTATTCAGATAGTATTCATATTTTCTCAAATAAATTTCATATCTCCATATTTCATCAGTAAAAGGCCTAGGATATTTTCTATTCACTCCCAATTGCTTACGATCTGCTTCCATATATTCTTTTAAATCTTTTTTCGTCTTAATCATATAGTGCATTCTCCTCATATGTAACATCTTCAATAAACATTTTATATGTCAGCTTGTTAATATATGTATCCGCATTCACTTGATGACATAATTCTTCAAAATTTTTCCCGCCATTTTTTAAAAGCATATTTCTCAAATCATCCCTATGCTTATTATTATAAGGTATATTCTGTATCATGTTCCTAGCCCAATCAAATTCATCATAAGCAATACTTAAAAAAAGATCTATTGACAAATAAACAATAAAATATTTTTCATTCTTCCAAAATTCAAAAAACAAATTTCTCATAAATCCCATTAATGGATTTTTTTTAGTAGATGCTAAAAAGAATGTTGCCCAGTATCCTTTACAAATTGGGAATTCCCAGTCATCTCCATGTTTAATTGTATAAAAACTATTCTTATACATTTCTTCGTCAAATTGCTTTGTCATATAACATGTTGGATCAATCCATATCCCACCATTTTCATATAATAAACAACATCTTAAAATATCTGAAAATAGTGTAAAGTTTATCTTTCCATTATTTACTTTATCAATTATATATTTAGGGATATTTGCATATTGATAATAATTAGACTTATCCAATAATATTACTTTATGCTTTCCTGCATTCTTTTTTATACTACAAATACACTTTTTAATAATTGGTGGTGCATCATCAATACCTTGCCACCAAAAAATAAAAATATTATCATTTAAATTAATTTTTTGATTATTTAAAGAAACATTTTCCCATTTGAGTATAATATTTTTATACTTTTTTGCAATTATTTCCTTTGCTCTTTCATAATAAGACTGTATTATTTTATATTTCAGCTTTCCATTAGAATTTCTTAAAATTGTTGTACATAAAAAATCTCCAATGGCAATCATTGGACTAAAATACCAAAATTGTCCCCACCATCTTCTACATATATTTTTTATTCTTTTTATCATATAATCCTCGTTTTATTTAAAATATTTACATTATTCTATAAAATCCAATATAGTTCATTCTTAATTTTTCAAAAGAAAACTCCGCATTATATCGTTCTTTTGCACTAACATGAAATTTATCAAGCACATCTATGTTATTCAATAAATAACAAATATTATTTACAATTTCTTTAATATCCTTAGGTTTTATCAGAATCCCATTTATTCCATTTTGAACTATCTCCGGTGTACCATCAACTGCCGTTGCTACAACCGTCTTGCCTACAGAAAAAGCTTCAATCGGAGTAAGCGGTAATCCTTCCCACAATGAACTTAATACTATAAAATCCATCTGACTCATTACATTCTGTATATCACTTCTATACCCTAAAAATGTAATATATTCATCTAGATTCATTTGTTTAACCATATTTACAAGTTTGTCTTTGTCTTCACCGTCTCCTACAATCACAAATTTAGTCTTTGGAAACTTTTCAATCACTCCTGGTACTGCATTAATAAAGTATTCCATACCTTTTTGCTCCGAAAGTCTTCCTACATTGCCTATGATTTTATAGCCATTTTCCCTATACTCTGTTAATAAAGGAATTGGGCTTATTTTTCCGTCAAACGGCTTAATAGCATTATGTATAACTGTAACCTGCTCATTTGGTATTCCATAATATTCAACAAGATTTTTCTTTACCATTTCACCAACAGCTATTAATTTTGTATTTCTATACGCAAGTCTTGTTAGTGTTTTCTTGTCGTGAAATGTATTATGTGCATTAGCAATTTTTAAAATACTCTTTCCACATATCAATTCCGCATATAAAGCAGCCATACGGTGATGTGAATGGACTAATGTTATATTTTCTTTATCAACAATCTTTTTTATTGTAATAATCGTCTTAACTATAGAGCGTGGATTTTTTTCTGATATATCAGGAATTATATAATGCTTAATTCCCATTTCTTGAAGCTTATGTTCATTAACTCCTCCACAGGAACATACAACAACCTTATTTACCAGGGGCTTAAATATTTCACACAATTGTAATACAACATTCTCTGTTCCACCAAGTTCCATTGTCCTTGTAAGAAATAGAATGTTTTGATCTTCTAATTTCATATTCTACTTATATTTCCTTATCAATCCCAGTATTTTAACATCATCCACTAAATATCTCTTTGCCATTCTTTTTGGATCCTGTGTAATTCTAAACAACCATTCAAGTCCATGATTAGCCATCCATTTAGGAGCTCTTTTTATATTTCCTGCTTCAAAATCAAAACTAGCTCCAAGTCCAAATGAAATTGGGACATCCAATTCTTTACAATAGTGATACATAAATTTTTCCTGTTTTGGACAGCCTAAACCAACAATAAGAATATCCGGTTTAGATTTCGTAATCATATTTTTAATTTTGTTAATTTCTAACTGATTACTTTCAAATCCAAAAGGAGGCGAATAGGTGTCTACTACATTCAATCCCTCATATCTTTTCATCAAATTTGCTGCTGCTTTAGCAGCAACTCCCTCTTTTGCACCTAGGAAAAACATCTTATACCCTTTTTGTGCAGATCTTTCACATAATAGAGGAAATAAATCTGATCCTGAAATTTTCTCCTTTATTGGAGTCCCATACCATTTAGCTATCCACAAAAGAGGTTTTCCATCAGTCAGAATCAATGACGCATTATCATAAACTGCTTTTAGTTCTTTATCTTTTTCCAGTTGAACTATGTGGTCTACATTCGGAGTTACAACATATTCCCCTTTCTCTTTAGCTATTATTTTGTCAATCGCATCTAAAGTCTCTTGCATTGTCAAATTGTCAATTTCAGTATTCATAAACTTCATTCTAGCCATATAATTTAATTCTCCATGGTACACTTTTGCTTATCATCCACACTTATTTCCTGTCCAAGCTGTACCTCAATAATATCCAGATTAGTAACTGCCTCAACCATATGCTTGCATCCAGCCTTAATTGTCACAACATCTCCAGCCTTCACATCCTGTTTCTCTCCATCAATAGTGACAACTCCTTTTCCTGAAACAACCATCCACACTTCATCTCTATGATGATGCATATGGTAGCTCATACTCTCTCCGGCCTTCATAGATACCTTTACTGTCATAGAGCCACTCTGCACATCAACGACTGTGTATGTTCCCCATGACTTTTCAGCAAACATTGCCTCTGTCTCGATTTTCTCTACATATGGCTTCATATATCCGCTACGCTCTTTGTCAGAGATTATTATTCCATCTCCGCTGGCTGCGATTATCATATCCTTACATCCCATACAAAGAATCGGGATATTAAGCTCATTTACCACATTTGTATTCTCACAGGTCTCATCCATGATAGCTTTGCCTTTTGCTTTATCAGCCATTACCTCAGCCATCATGTTCCATGTTCCAACATCCTTCCAATCTCCGCTATAGCGAAGCACCTGAATGCTTGGTTCCTTTTCCACAACTGCATAGTCGAAGCTGATCTTTGTCATCTGGTCATATCTATCAAACATGTCCTGATAATCTTTATAATCAATCATGCTATGAGCCTTATCTATCAGATATCCCAGTTTGAATGCAAATATTCCTGCGTTCCAGAGTGCATTCTGTGCCAAATATTTCTTAGCTGTCTCTGTATCAGGTTTTTCCTTGAATTCCTTTACTGCACTTACGTTATCTCCATCCTTTGGAATGATATATCCATATTTTTCACTTGGATATGTTGGCTCTATTCCCATGAGAGTCAATCCTGCATTCCCTGCCTGTGCCAATTCTGCAAGCTCCTTCACTGCCTCATAGTAGGTATCCTCCACATATGGGTCTACCGGACATACCACTACAGGCTCATCCTCTTTCACATCAAGCACATCATGTAAATAATTAGCAGCAAGAGCTATTGCAGGGAACGTATCTCTCCTGCATGGCTCCACACATATTGATACATTCTCGCCAAGCTGATTTTTAATCGCGCTGGCCTGTGACTTGCTTGTAGCTATCGTCACCTTTGCCTCCGGGTCAACCTTTGTAATCTGGCGGTACACTCTCTGTACCATTGACTCATATTCACCTTTTTCATTTTTAAACAACTTAATAAATTGTTTGCTTCTCACATCGTTTGATAACGGCCAGAGTCTCTTTCCACTTCCACCTGACAACAAAATAATATTCATAAACCTACACTGCTCCATCACTCTTTAGTACGCCCATAACTGTTTTAAAGAGAATACTTACATCCCCCTTAACACTCCACTCTCCAATATACTGAGTATCTAGCTTCACCACTTCCTCAAAATCCGTGATATTACTCCTTCCGCTCACCTGCCACAGGCCGGTCAATCCCGGTCTGAATGACATTCTAGCTCTATGGTGTGGCTCATACTTCTCCCACTCATCGAGTGTCGGTGGTCTGGTGCCTACCAGGCTCATATCTCCTACTAGTATATTGAAGAATTGTGGAAATTCATCCAGGCTTGTTTTCCTGATAAACTGTCCAATTCCGGTTTTCTTTTTTCCGTTTGGCAACACCTTATTACCTATTATTCTTGGGTCGAAGTCCATCTTAAACATCATTCCGTCGCCCACTTTATTCTGCGCCATGAGCTCCTTCTTTCGCTCCTCGGCATCCATATACATGCTGCGGAATTTGTACATCTTGAACTTCCTGCCGTTTCTGCCGATTCTCTCCTGTGAGAAGAATATCGGTCCCGGTGATGCTATGTATATCATCGGTCCCACAAATATCATGATGATAAGTGTGAACAGGCAACCCACCAGTCCTCCAACTATATCCATGCCCCTCTTTACCAGAAGTGCGCTGGTACTTGCATAGTTCACGCTTGATGTGACTACTGTGTAGTCGCCTATTTTTTCTATCTGCTTGTAGCCGCCCTGGGCTGTGCCGTTTTTGGCTATTCCTGTGTGTACTGCTATTCCCATCTCCAGGAATATATCTGCCATCTTCTCCGGATATTCATCCTCGCTGCACGGCGGGATGAGTACCTCATCCACCCACTCATCACACGCATAGTCCACTATGCCATCGTGGTTTGCAACTATCGGTATGCTGCATATAGTCTTGCCCTTCATGTCTGTATCCAGTGAAGCTGCTACTATCCTTGTATAGCCTATGCAGCTTTTCTCCACTGTGCGCAGTGTCTCACGAAGCATGGCATCCGGTGCTATGACAAGCAGTGATTTCTTAGATGTTCCGAAGCCCTTTTTCTTAAGGAAGCTCTTGAGTGCAATTCTTGCTGCATATGATATTGTCACATAGATTGGAAACATGATATAAAATGATAATCGCGAGTATATATCAGCCATCTGTGTAGTGAACAGAAATAGCGCTGTCGCCAGAAATACAAGCATTGCGTGCTTGCAGGTCGATATAAGCTCATCCAGATATCCTCTCTTTAGGACATTCTTGAATGAGTCTGCCATTATCTCCACAAAGAAATCTATCAGAAGAAATGCTACCCCCAGTATACGGTAGTCCTTGTCCACGTACGGGTTATTAAAGCCGAAGCGTATCACATATGAAATAAAAAATGCTATAACAATGCATGCGATATCTATAAGCATAAAGTCTATATGCTTTGTCCATCCTCTGCCTTTCTTTCTGTACATTCTTTCTAAATTCTCCTTATGGTATCTTTTATTTCCCTTTATACTCACTCTAGGGGAGGTACCTTTGTACCCCCCCCCCGAATATTTTTAGCCTGTTTTATTTTTTGTATGTTTATTCGGATTAGCGTATCTTTTTTTGTATCTAATCGGGCTTTTCAATAATCTATTTTCACTTTTTTTTTATTCATTGTCAATGAATATTAGGTTTTCTTTATAATTTTTGACAAATTCGCTAATCTGTATAGTATTATCAGTTCCATAATTATACATTATATCTACGGCATACTGCTTATTTTTCCTCAAAGAGCTTTATCTTCCTCTCAATCATCTCATCAATCCTTGCGATATACTGCCCTACATCCTTGACATTCTCGCATCTGTCGATACGATGGGTGCCGTCCGGATTTGGTGTCGGCCAGACTCTCTTGGTGGAAGCTCCGGCTCCGCACGCCACGATGGTCTGTTTTTCTTCCATGATAAGTATGTTGTATACGCCGGCCTTGCCCTTTGCCGCATAGCCCACGTTCTCCATGTTGCCTGCCATGCCCTTCTGCCTGTAGAGGTAGTATGGCTCAAGCCCCATCTGCTTACAGTATGCTGCGCAGAGATCCATATGCTCCTGAGTGTTGACCATCTGCATATCGCTGTAGCGGTCCTTGAAGATGGTGAGCCTTGCAGCTCGTTTTACTGCGAGTGAGTGGATGGTGACATTGTCAGGTGCCAGCTCCTTTACGAGCTCCATTGTGTGCCTTACGTCATCAAACGTCTCCTCCGGAAGCCCCATGATGAGGTCCATATTTATATTGTCAAAGCCCAGCTCACGCGCGAGCTTGAAGCTTTGTATCGTATCGTCTACTGTGTGGTGTCTTCCTATTATATCAAGTGTCTGCTGCTTCATAGTCTGTGGATTGACTGATATACGGCTGATGCCGTTTTTCTTCAGTGCCATGAGCTTTTCTTTCGTGATGGAGTCCGGTCTGCCTGCCTCCACGGTAAATTCCAGACAGTCCTTTAAATCAAAGCTGCATTTGATTTTTCTGATAAGCCTGTCAAGCTGTGCAGGGCTTAGTGTGGTCGGTGTGCCGCCTCCTATGTAGATGGAGTTTAGCTTCTTGTGGTAGAACTTCTGCGCCGTGTAGTCTATCTCCTTCTCGAGTGCATCGAGGTAATCGTCCACGCGGTTTTTCCACACACCCAGCGGGTATGAGGTAAACGAGCAGTATGCACAGGTGCTCGGGCAGAATGGTATTCCTATGTACAGGCTGTAGCCATTGTCATAGTCCACCCTATCGAGCAGTGCCTTCTCACGCTTTGCTATGCCTATTGAGAGATCGATTTTCTCATCGCTTGCGAGGTAGGTTTCCTTCAGATAGTCGTAGGTTTCCTTATCGCTCATGCCGTCCTCTATGCATTTCATGGCTATCTTGGTCGGTCTGATGCCTGAGAGTGTGCCCCACGGAAGGCTCTTTCCTGTGCCCTTTTCTATCATGGAATACAGGGCGAGCTTGAGGCGGTTTTTGGTTTCCTTACGGTCTGTGCCGGTCACGGATATTTTTGTGCAGATACTTTCTCCAGCTGTTTTAATATCATTTTCGTCGGCTTGCTGCATCTCACCTGTCATGGAATTATTTCCGCCGGCTCTATTCAGCGTCCACTCCACCGCAATCTCATCGCCCACATAGTCTATCTTAAATACCTGTGATGCATCCGCAAATTCCTTTACGCCATCGTCTGTCATCTCATGGTGTGTGCAGGCTAAGTTTTTCCCCTCCACCTCATCAGTTGGGCAGCTATAGTACATCTGCACGTCCTCCTGTGGGAAGAACTCCTTGAGCAGGGAGTGTACATCATATTCAAAGTCCGGTTTATTAAATACTACTACTATCATAAGTAAGGGTTATACATCCTCTCGTTTTCTATGGTTGTTGTGTCGTTGTGGCCCGGGTACACCTCTGTATGCTCAGGCAGTGTCATGATTTTTTCCTTCACTGTGCGCACAAGGTCTGACATACTGCCTCCCTTGAAATCCGTACGTCCGATTGAGCCGCAAAACAGCGAATCGCCTGTAAAGATCACGTCCTCATACGGGAAATAATAGCAGCAGCCGCCCGGTGTATGTCCCGGTGTGTGAAGCACTACTATGTGAAAGCCTGCGATGTCAAGTTCCTGCTTATCCTTCAAAAATACATCTGCATAAAAGGTCTTTGACTGCCCCATCATGTAGCTGACATTGAGCTGCGGGTCATCGAGTGTGGCTTTGTCTGCCTCATGGATATATATCTTGATGCCGTAGCGGTCTGCGAGCGGCTTTGCATCCGTGGCGTGGTCAAAGTGTCCGTGTGTGAGCAGTATTGCTACAGGCTTTGCGCCTGATTCGTCCACTTTTTTGGCGAGCTGTTTAGCACACGCGCCCGGGTCTATTATTATCATTTCCTTTGTCTTTATATTGGTGACAAAGTAGCAGTTGGTCTGCACCGGTCCCACTACGAAGTGGTCTATCTTCATATTTACCATATGAGTGTACTCCTTGTCTGTTATATGTTATGCTTCACGCAAGAACCACCGGGATTTAGCCGGTGGTCCTCTCTACGTCTATTACACTTTCTATCTGTCTGAGCTTCTCCACTAGAACCTTTATCTGGTCCCTGCCTTTGATATTAAAAAATACCTCGATTGTAGCGATACCCTGCTTGCTGGTCTTGGACTGTATACCACTGATATTGATTTCCTTCTCGGTAAATATCTTTGTGATATCTACGAGCAGTCCCGGCCTGTCATGACAGAATATCTTTAAGTCTGCCTGATACTCGGCACCGTTGTCCATGAGGGCTGTATCCTGCCACTCTGCTTCTATGAGCCTGTCCTTTTCTATCTTGGACAGATTGATGATATTCACGCAGTCTGTCCTGTGGATGGAGATGCCTCGGCCTCTTGTGACAAAGCCCACGATTTCATCTCCCGGAACAGGATTGCAGCACTTCGAGAAGTGCACAGCCACGTCATAGAGTCCGTGTACCACAATACCGCTCTTTGACTTGTGCTCGGGCTGTGTGCCTGCTGCCGCCTGCTGCTTTTCTGCGATGCTGCCAAGCACATCTGCATCTGTCACCGGCACCACATGATCCTTCTTGTACTCGTCGTACATCCTGTTGACTATCTGGCTCTCCTTGAGACCACCGTGACCGACAGTTGCAAGGCATGAGTTCCAGTCGTGGAAGCCGTACTTGCGGCGTATTTTCTCCTGATACTCAGGCTTGTTTATCTCAGCAAAGTTGATGCCCTTTGCCTTGGCATAGGCTGCTATCAGATCCTTGCCGTGCTGTATATTCTCCTCCTTGAGCTCACTTCTGAACCACTGGTTGATCTTGTTCTTGGCCTGTGTGCTCTTTACGACCTTGAGCCAGTCACGGCTTGGTCCCTTGGAGTTCTGTGAGGTGATTATCTCTATCTGGTCACCGTTTTTGATGACATAGTCTATCGGCACCAGCTTGCCGTTTACCTTGGCACCGACCATCTTGTTGCCGACCGCAGAGTGTATGCTGTAGGCAAAGTCTATAGGTGTGGAGCCCTTTGGCAGGTTCTTTACATCGCCGGACGGTGTGAATGCAAATACATTGTCGGAGAATAAATTTAAATCACTCTTTAATAAAGTCATAAACTCCTTATTATCCGACATGTCCTGCTGCCACTCGAGTATCTGGCGTAGCCAGCTGAGCTTCTCCTCCTCAGTGACAGTGGTGGTAGTGGCATTGCCGTTGTTTGTTTCCTTGTACTTCCAATGTGCCGCGATACCGTACTCAGCAGTACGATGCATCTCGTAGGTACGAATCTGTATCTCAAACGGCTGTCCACTCGGGCCTATGAGCGTCGTGTGAAGCGACTGGTACATGTTCTGCTTCGGCATGGCAATATAGTCCTTGAAACGGCCCGGTATAGGCTTATACTTCTCATGTATGATACCAAGCACTGCGTAGCAGTCCGGTATGGTATCCACCAGAATCCTGATGGCAAAGAGGTCATATATCTGGTCTATAGTCTTGTCCTGATTGACCATCTTCTTATATATACTGAAGAAATGCTTTGCCCTTCCGTATATCTCAGCCTTGATACCGGCATCTGAAACATACTTCTTGACATCGTTTACCAGACCCTGGATGTAGGTGTCGCGCTCTGTCTTTCTGAGGGCTACCTTCTCTACCAGATCGTAGTAGGCATCCGGATAGAGGTACTTCATACAAAGGTCCTCGAGCTCTATCTTTATCTTGCTGATACCAAGTCGCTGTGCGATAGGGCAGTAGATATCCTGTGTCTCTCTGGCGATACGCTGCTGTGCCTCCTTGGACTGGTACTTGAGTGTACGCATATTGTGCAGTCTGTCTGCCAGCTTTATGAGGATGACTCTGATATCCTTTGCCATGGCGAGAAACATCTTGCGCAGATTCTCAGCCTGCATCTCAAGCCTGTCCGCGTTCTTGTCCTTCGGATCCTTGGTGCTGTCTGTCAGATGCAGGTGCTTTAACTTCGTGACACCATCCACCAGATGTGCGACATCGTCTCCAAACTCCGCACGCATCTCATCCATGGTCATGATGGTGTCCTCCAGCACATCATGGAGCAGTCCTGCTGCAATGGTTTCCTTATCCAGCTCGAGCTCGGCGAGTATTATGGCAACACAGAGCGGATGTATGATATAAGGCTCTCCTGACTTACGTGCCTGCCCCTTATGGGCATCATAAGCTACCCTGTAGGCTTTGTCCACAAGGCTCGTGTCATCCGACGGATGGTACTTTTTGATTTCCTTTTTCAGCTCCTCGTAAAGCTCCTCAGGGCTCGTAAAATCCTTTGTTCCCCTTATGCCGCTGGTATCTGAGCGAAATTTGTCCGCTATTTTTTCTAATTCTTCTGTTGAGTAATCTGCCAATAGTCTCACCTCGATTGTAGTGTATCTTTAGTAGCCATTATATTTTATTTCTTTAAAAATTGCAATCTAATGTTAGCCGATAACCATCTTTACTCCGCCATACATGCCGGCTGAGTTGCCGAGTGTGGCAAGCTTTATCTCAGTCTCGCGGCTTGCATGGAAAGCATACTCTTTATAGTACTTTGCTGCAGTATCGATGATGATGCTGCCTGCCTTTGAGAGTCCTCCGCCTACAACAAAAACCTCTGGATCCATAACGCATGCTACTGCTGCCATTGCCTTGCCGAGAAGCTTCATAGACTGCTCCACTGCTGCAATGCCTGCTGCATCGCCAGCCTTTGCCGCATCGCATACATCCTTTGCTGTGAAGCCTGCATTTAAATCAAGCTTTGTTGCCACATCCCTGTGTGCTGCAATGTATCTCTCTGCCACTCTTACGAGACCGTTTGCTGATGCATACTGCTCTAAGCAGCCCTTCTTGCCGCAGCCACAGCACTCTGACTCATCATCTACCATAGGCATATGTCCTATCTCTCCACCTGCTCCGTTTACTCCGGCTACGATTCTGCCCTCGCGGATGATTCCTCCGCCTACGCCTGTGCCGAGTGTGATCATGACTACGTCCTGATGACCCTTTCCGCCACCCTGCCACATCTCACCGAGTGCAGCTACGTTGGCATCGTTTCCGGCCTTTACCTTGATGCCGCCGCACAGCACTGAGAGTGACTGTGCCACGTTGAACACGCCCCAGCCGAGGTTGACACACTTCAATACTGTTCCGTCATCCTTTATAGGTCCCGGCACTCCCATGCCTACGCCCTCGATGTCACCCATCTCGATGCCGTGCTTCTCGTTATTCTCCTTGATGGATGCTGCGATATCAGGCAGAATGAGCTCGCCGGAATTCTCTGTGCGTGTAGGAATCTCCCATGTGTCGACAAGCTTTCCTGTGGTCTCGAAAAAGCCTATCTTTACAGTTGTTCCACCTATATCTACTCCATATGCATATTGTTTCATTTTTTCGTCCTCCAAATCGTTAAACTATGTTTATATTTTATTGCCTAATTGCATATTTTTCAATGTTTTTCATTGTTTTTTATGTTTTTTCTATATATAGAAGCGTTTATATCATCATCCATATGCCCGCTATTTGTAAATCCAAGCTTTTTGGCAAGGCGCACCGATGCTTCATTTCTCTCATCTATCCGGCAGTAAAGCTCTTCAAAGTCTGTGTTTTCGCGCGCGTAGTCTATGATGAAGCGGCACACCTCCGTGGCATAGCCTTGGTTCTGAAATTTTGGTGCTATCATATAGCCCAGTTCATCATGCTCAAGCCCTGCCCTGCCTATCAGCTTACCTGTTTCCCTGGAAAATACAAGCCACATGCCATACTCGTAAAAGCCATACATGTTCTCTATATATGCTTTCTGGTATTCAAGCTCTGTCTCATAGTCGTAAAGCGGCTCCACAAAGTCTGTCATGCCGGGCTTGTCATAGAGCTCATAGAGCACCGGAAGGTCTGACAGTGATAGCTCTCGTATCAGGCACCTGTCTGTCTCGCCGATATCCCATGGGATGTGATTATACCGCCTGCGCACCCGCTCAAGATACTCAATATCAAGCTCTGCAAGGCTTTCCACTGCATAGCGCGTGCCACACTGCGGTTCTCCTACTGATGCTATGCCGAGCGAGTCAGCTATTTGCTTCTGCTGCCTGTTTGATACTATCCAGATGCAGTCTGTGGGGGCTTTCGGTATTCTTATATTTCCCGTATTAGCTTTCGCAGTGTTATCTGCAGATTCTGTATATCCTGAATTATTTTCTATTTCATACACACACAAATTATTCTGCTGCTCATCCGGCAGTTTCTTCTGCAACTCATCCAGCAATTTTCCCGGTAGTGCACCATACAGTTTTTCTTGCAGCTCGCCATGATAGTAAAAAGAGGCAAGTTTTGCGCTTGCCTCATCGATAATTATTATCATTAAACTGTCTCCGGCTCCGGATAGTCCACTCCGAAGGTCTCAACTGTTACTGTCTTCATGACCTGAGCCTCAAGCGGTTTGTCCATGTAGTCTGTGCGCACCTCTGCGATCTTGTTTACCACGTCCATGCCCTCGATTACCTTGCCAAATGCCGCATACTCACCATCGAGATGTGGTGCATCCTGATGCATGATGAAGAACTGGCTGCCTGCTGAATCAGGTATCATGGTACGTGCCATTGAAAGTACACCGGCTGTGTGCTTTAAGTCATTTTTGAAGCCGTTGTGTGTGAACTCACCCTTGATTTCATAGCCCGGGCCGCCTGTACCGTTTCCGTCAGGATCTCCGCCCTGGAGCATGAAGCCCTTGATTACGCGGTGGAAGCATACTCCGTCATAGAAGTTATGATTGATTAAGCTGATAAAGTTGTTTACTGTGTTTGGTGCGATTTCCGGATAAAGCTCCGCCTTGATTACATCGCCGTTTTCCATTGTGATTGTTACGATTGGATTCTGTGCCATTATTTTTCTCTCTTTCTTTTATACTATTACGGTTCTGAATAGTTGCATATTATGATATGAGGCTTGGAAAACATCCGCTTCTTGCGGATAATTAAACATCGAATTAATTTTCGTCCGATTATTTTTCTACTTATTCAATGCCTCTACCACCTTCGGAAACTCCATGAAGTGTGATGCCTTCACCAGTATGGTGTCGCCCTCCTTCACATATGAAAGAAGCTCCTGTGTCATGGTCTCCCTATCCTCGAAATAGCGGATGTCTACATCGGATGATTTCTCTGCGGCTCCGGCTGCATATTCCTTTGCCAGCTCTCCTGCGGCAAAAAGTGTATGGATATGATTCTCTCCAACTGCTTCGCCTACCTCATGGTGCAGCTTTTTCTCATCGCTTCCCAGCTCGCCCATGTCGCCAAGCACTGCTATTGTCCTGCCCTTTGCATGTGAAAGCACCTCGATAGAGGATTTCATGGATACAGGGTTTGCATTGTAGCAGTCATCTATCACTGTCATGCCATGCGTTTTGATAAAATTGGTACGTCCTGCGATTGTCTCTGCTTTCTCGATTCCTGACTTTATCTCAGCTATTGTGAGACCAAGCTGCAACCCGACAGCCGCTGCCGCCATGGCATTGTATACATTGTGCTCACCCGGGATATGAATGTGTGCATCAAACTCACCCTCCGGGGTGACAAAATGAGCCTTCATGCCGTCAAATCCCAGGTTTTCAATATTTGTGGTATATACTGATTTATGAACGTCCGAAGCCGATTCCTTGCCATAGTATATGGCAGGCTTTCCATTTACAGTCTGCACTGTGGCCAGCTTGTCGTCATCTGCATTCAGCACTGCGACCGCATCCGGCATCATATGTTCAAAGCACTCTGTCTTTGCTTTAAGCACACCATCCCTGTCGCCCAAAAACTCCAGATGGCAGTAGCCGATATTGGTGATGACCATAACATCCGGGCACGACATAGTAGAAAGTCTGTGCATCTCGCCAAAATCAGATATGCCCATCTCAAGCACCGCTACCTGATGGCTTTCCCTGATTCCGAAAATGGTGAGTGGCAGGCCTATCTCGTTGTTGAAATTGCCTGCTGTCTTGTGGACGCTGTATTTCTGCTCAAGGACTGATGATATCATCTCCTTGGTGCTGGTCTTGCCGACACTTCCGGTGATACCCACCACCTTGATATCAAGGCTTTTTCTGTAAAATGCCGCGAGCTTTTTCATGGCATCGGTGGTTGATTCAACAAGCACATATGGGCCTGCCGGATCCGTCAGCTCATGCTCAGAGAGCACAATTGCCGCCCCCTGCTCAAACACAGTCGGAATGAATTTGTGTCCGTCCACCCTTTCTCCCTTTATCGGGATAAAAAGATAGCCCTCCTTCACCTGTCTGCTGTCAATGACTGCACCGGTGATTGTCGTATCAAGCAGTGTCTCATCGCCTATGTATGTGCCCTCGCAGGCTTTAGCGATATTTGCAAATGTAAGATTCTTCATGTACTTATCCGACATGCTACACCTCATATTTTTTCAAAGATATGTCAATCAGATGCTCACAGAGCTGATTAAAGCTCATACCGATAACCGCGGCCTCCTGTGGCAGAAGACTGGTCGGAGTCATGCCAGGCAGTGTGTTTGCCTCGAGACAGAACATCTCATTTTTGTCATTGAGCAAAAAGTCTGAGCGTGAATATGTGTCAAGCCCGATAACGCGCGCAACCTCCTCGGCATAGTGCTGCATATCCTTTGTCACCTGCTCAGGAAGCTCGGCCGGACATGTCTCTACTGTACTGCCCGCCTTGTATTTATTCTTATAATCGTAGAAGCCCTCCTTAGGTGCAATCTCTATAATAGGAAGAGCCTTGCCCTCGATAACGCCGACAGAGAACTCCCTGCCCTGCACAAATTCCTCGATAATCAGCTCATTTTCCCACTTGAAGGCATCGTCAAGTGCCGCCTTGAACTCTGCCGCATCCCTAACGATGGTGACACCGATGCTTGAACCGCCGCAGCATGGCTTTACCACGCATGGAAGTGTCAGGTCAAGCTTTGTGATATCGTCCTGTCTGGTCGCTCTGGTCATGGAAATGCCCCTTGGAGTAGGGATACCGTTTGCAAGGAAGAACTGTTTTGATGTCTCCTTGTTCATGGCGATGGCTGAGCTTAAATAATCGCTGCCTGTATATTTGACACCGAAGAGGTCAAATGCTGCCTGTATCTTTCCGTTCTCTCCGTTTTCTCCGTGAAGTGCCATGAAAACAATGTCAGCCATCTGACACATTTTGATGACATTTGGTCCGAAGAAGCAAGGTGACTGGTCCTTTCTGGAAGCCTTTACCTTTGCGAGGTCAGGTGCCTCTGTCGGAATATCGCTGACCTGTACGCTTATCTCATCCGCGCGGTCAAATATACCTGTCAGGTCCTCCTCCCTGTCACTATATCCCATAAATACATCCAATAATATAACTTTGTGGCCGTTCTCTTTGAGTGCCTTAGCTACCATGCTTCCTGTCTTGAAGGAAACATCTCTCTCTGTGCTGAGCCCTCCGGCAAGTACTACGATGTTCATTTTTGTCCTCTTTTCTTTGATTGAATTATCATGCTTTGGTTTAATTAAACACAATGCAATGCTTCTTTTTTAAAGCTATGAGTAATCAACATAATTTCTTCAAAATTATAACACCATTTGTGCAAAAAAGAAAGACCGGTTGCCCGGTCAAAAAAGAAATTCTCATTTTATTTTAAACTGTGTTGGCTTCCAGCAGCTGTATCATTCTCATAAATACCATCCGCCCGTGCAAATCATCCTGTGAAAGTGATTCTCCGTACTTCAATACTAATAATCGGCACTGATAAAAATTCAGCTCCGGATTGCCAAAAAGCAAAATCCGCAAGGCTGCATTTTCCAGGTAATTGTGTATATTTCCCACCTCAATAAATATATCTACAATATCATCGAGGTTAATAAGTCCTTTCTGTTCATAATAAATTCTTCCCAAATATTTCATCCCTCCATCGATTATATTTTTCGTAGAACTTCTTTTTTTGTCTTTCTTTTGAAATTTTGTCGTCTTTGCGAAATTTCCCTCTTTGTTTTTGTTGGTGGGTTCATTTTTCCATATAATATATCAATATTCTAGGCGCGTTACGCGCTTGTATTTTGAAGATTTCTATTAGAAGCTTCAATATTGATTGGTGATTAGCAGTTTTCGACAAAATATGACATGGTTTCGGGTTTAATTTGGCTGTTTTTTGTTTAATATTGCTCTTTTTATATCAGAATTTTTGTAATGATAAATTTGTACTATATTTTGAGGTTTTTGTTCTAATTATTTCATTTTTTTTAAATTTATATAAATGGTTAATATAAAAAACCGGCAGCCAACGGCTGCCGGTTTTCGATGAAAGAAAGGTTAAATTATGATGAAAAACAAGAGTCTAACATTCCGGTTCGATAAGTCCGTATGTATGTCCTTTTCTCTTGTAGACTACATTTACTTCGTCATTCTCTGCATTTCTGAATACGAAGAAATCGTGGCCTGAGAGCTCCATCTGGATGCATGCATCCTCAGGATACATAGGTTTCATACCAAATCTCTTTGTACGGACAATCTTGATTTCCTCGTCCTCTGCATCGTCTGCCTCCACGAAATCATCCTGGAATATTGCCGGTGCATACTTCTTTGCGGAAATCTTGGTTCTGTATTTGCGAAGCTGTCTCTCGATTACTTCCTCTACGAGGTCAATTGATACGTACATATCATTGCTGACCTGCTCTGAACGGATAACATGTCCCTTTGCCGGGATAGTAACCTCGATTTTCTGTCTATCCTTTTCTACGCTGAGTGTAACGTATACGTCTGTGTCCGGTTTAAAAAACTTCTCCAGCTTTGACAGCTTCTCCTCTACTGCCTGCTTAAGCCCCTCTGTTAATTCGATGTTTCTTCCTGAAATTGTTATTCTCATGATGTCCAACCCCTTTATCGTTTATTTGATACGTTGTCTGTATCATGTAAATATTATACCATAAATTTCGTTTTCATCAATCATTTTTATGCAATTTATATAAATAATCAAGGGTTTATTTACGGTTTTTCGCGAAATCGCTTGATTTCGCTATGATTAGGGATTTCACCAGAGTAAAAAACATCAAGTCGAGTGATTTTTTATACACTATCGCAACATTTCTCAACTACAACAGCACATCTAAGCTATCACAACGTTTCTAAGCTACCACAGCGCATCTAACCTATCCCAGTGCCTCAAGCTGAGAGGAAAGCTCCTCCCACGCCTCCATATCTATAAGGATTTCTTCCTCGAGAGCGTCTATTTCGTTCTGGATTTCCGTGAGCTTTGAGTAGCTTGACTGATACTCCGGCTTCATAAGCTCGGCCTTGAGCTCATCGAGCTTTGCTTCCTTGACTGCCAGGTCCTCCTCGGCCTTTTTGACCTTTTTTTGTATCTTTGAGCGCTCCTTGCCCGGGTTGTAGTATGCCTTGCCGGTTGATGAGACAGCCATGCCGCCTGCCTGGGCTGCGCTATTTGCATTGGTGCTTTCGCCCACATTACCTGCTGCAGCGGTTTGTGACGTGCTCCGGTTTGCATCACTGCCTGTCTGACTGCCGGCGGTCTGACTGCTGCCGTTCTGACTTATCGCGCCGCCAAATATTGCATTGCCTCTGTATACATTTTTGCTTTCCGAAGCCTCCCTGTCGAGCTTTTCCTGATACTGCTCATAGCCAAACTGATAGAGATTGGTCGTGCCATCCTCGAACACAAGCAGCTGTGTGGCTACCTTTTTCACAAAATATCTGTCGTGTGATACAAAAATCAGTGTGCCCTTGTAGTCCTTAAGCATGCTCTCTAGCGTTTCCTTGCCTACGATATCCATATGGTTAGTTGGCTCATCGAGCACGAGCACGTTCGGTCTGGTCTTTAAAATCTTGCAAAGCGCCAGTCTGACCTTTTCTCCTCCTGAGAGCATATTTACGTTTTTGAACACGTCCTCCCCTGAAAAAAGGAAGGCTCCGAGTGCATTTCTGGCCTCGGTTTCCGTGAGATGCGGATACTCGTCCCAGAAATCATCGAGCACGGTCTTGTTGCTTGTATACATGGCCATCTGCTGGTCGAAATACCCTATCTGCACGTTGGTTCCAAAGCGGTACTCGCCTGAAAGTGCAGGGATCTTACCCACGATAGTCTTTAAAAATGTCGATTTTCCAAGTCCGTTTCCGCCGAGTATGCCAAGCTTTTCGCCTCTTTTCAAATCAAGCGACACTACGGAGAGCGGATGGTCATAGCCGATTGCAAGCTCTGATGTATAAAGCACATCGTTTCCGGTCTCCTTTTCGGGCTGGAAATTGGCATGGAAGGTCTTGTTGTCGTACTTGTCCGGTGCCTCGATAATCACCATGCGGTCGATAGCCTTCTGCTTTGACTGCGCCATAGCTGTCTTGGTCGGCTTGCCCTTGAAGCGCGTAACCATACGCTGCAAACGCTCTATCTCCTTCTGCTGGGCGATGTGATCCTTCATCTGCTTGTCGTAGTTTTCCTTTTTGCGGGCGATAAAATTGGTATAATTGCCCGGATAGCGCCTTGCTGTGCCGTACTCTATCTCGTATACCACATCTACCACATTGTCGAGAAACATACGGTCATGGGATACGACAACCACTGCCTTCGGGTACGACTTCAGATAGCCCTCAAGCCACTCGATAGTCGTGACATCGAGATGGTTGGTCGGCTCGTCAAGTAGCAGTATGTCAGGCTTTGACAAAAGCAGCTTTATGAATGCTATCTTGGTCTGCTGCCCTCCGGAAAAGTCACGGATTGGCTTTTTACGCTCGTCGTCCGAGAAGCCGAACTTGCGGATCATGACCTCATATTCCTTCTCATAATAGTAGCCGCCGTCGTCCTTGAAGGCCTCCTCCATCGCGGTATATCTGGCTACTTTTTCATCGGAATAATCATGCTCGAGCTCCGCTGCCGCGCGCGCAAGCTCTGCCTTTCGCTCGTCCATTTTCACGAAGCATTTGCGCACCTCCTGCTCGAGTGTCACATCAGGATCATCAAACGCAATCTGCTTCAGATACCCTATCTCCGGATTTCCTGCCTTTGCAATAAAGGCGCTCTCATCGCTGTCGAGCTTCTCCATCTCAACCTCGCCTGAAATGAGCTTTAAAAGTGTTGTCTTGCCACAGCCGTTTCTGCCGACTATCGCTATCTTTTCTGTGTTTCTGATTTCAAAATCTATACTATGCAAAATGACGTCGTCGCCAAATGCGACAGCGCCATTACTTATCTGGTAGAGCATATACTATCCTTTCATGCTTATGCCTGCTGCTTAATTGTTAGCCATAATGTAGTTGACAAACTGTGTTGCAGTACGTCCTGAAATGCCACCATGGCTGAGCTCCCACTTGTTTGCCTCCCTGCACAGCTCCTCGTCTGAAAGCGTGCAACCGCTCTTTCTCGCAAGCTCTGTTACGATGTTGAAGAACTCCTTCTGCGATGGCTTTGAGTAGTTGATTGTCACGCCAAAACGGTTTACAAGTGACAGCTTCTCCTCAACTGTATCTGAGTGGTGCTTGTCATTGCTGTTGTCCTGGTCATTGCGGTCATTCCATGTCTCCTTGATCAGGTGACGGCGGTTAGAGGTCGCATAAATCAGTATGTTGTCAGGCTTTGTCTCCACGCCGCCCTCGATAACTGCCTTTAGGAACTTGTACTCAATCTCGTGCTCCTCAAATGAGAGGTCATCCATATATATGATAAATCTGTAGTTTCTGTTTTTAATTGCTGCGATAATCTTTGACAGGTATTTGAACTGATGCTTGTATATCTCAATCATGCGCAGTCCGTCATCATAATACTGATTGACAATGGCCTTGATGCTTGTTGATTTTCCGGTTCCGCTGTCTCCGAAAAGCAACACATTGTTGGCCTTTTTGCCCTGTACAAACGCTTCTGTATTGTCTGTGAGCTTTTTCTTCTGAATTTCATAGCCGATCAAGTCATCGAGCATGACCGCATCCATATTGTTGATTGGCATGAAGGAGAAGCCACCATCCAGATGCTCCTCAATCCTGAATGCCTTGTTGAGGCCAAACATGCCGACTCCGTATGCCTTGTAAAAGCCTGTCACCACATCAAAGAACTCCTGCTCGTCCTTAGCTGCCTCAAGCTTCTTGCTCAGCGCCCTTACCTTCTCGCTGACATTGTGATTGTACATAAGGTCTTTTTTCACAATGGCCCTGTAATTGCTGATCTGTGTGAAGCAGTCGATTCCAAGTGCTGACTCGATTGGCTTGAAATCATAATCGAAAAGCTTCTTAAAAATCCTGAAATCGTTTGCCACAAGCCCGTTTACGCTGCCATCACTGGCTCCGACCTTCTCACAGGTGATGGAAAACGGATTCTCACTCATCATAAGGAAGAAAGTGAGATAGTTGTGCCACAGATTGTCATCAAAACCATAGTCTGTCGCTACCTTTAGGATTCTCTTGACCTGTGTATTGATGTCGCGCACAAGCTCTGTCTTGTTGTACTCGCCCACCTCAAACTGCTCAAAGAGCTGGCCCAATTTATAAAGTATCTCGTCCTGAGATAAATCTCCGTACATAAGTAATTTTGATATTTCCTGATACATGGCTGTCCCTCCTGGTCTTGCCTTGTTTTCGCTGCTAACAAATTATTATAAACACTGCGCCTCGATTTTGCAAGAGCTTGTATCCCGGTTTCTTATTACTACGAACACAAGCACCGAGCATCGAGACGCACACCGTACTCCAGTGTGAGCGCATAGCGAAGGGGCTTAGAGTCTGTTGAATTATGCTTCATTAACAGAAATGCCAAGCCATGGACGGCTGGGCAAGGCGTTATGCGCCATGGACGGCGCATAAAAGCCGGTTTCGTCGGGCGTCGAAAACCTAAAAAGCATAATTCCTATAGACTCTTAGACACGAAGCGTAGCTCACACTGGAGTACGGTGTGCGTCTTGCTGCTCGGTGCTTACGTCCCTCTCTTCACACAAAAAGGCGGAGCTAAAACTCCACCTTTATTGTTGTACCACGCCCCACCTCGCTGTCGAGCGTAAGCCCTGCATCATGCAGCTCCACTATATGCTTTACTATCGCAAGCCCCAGCCCTGTGCCGCCGGTCTCCTTCGAGCGGCTCTTGTCTACTCTGTAGAAGCGCTCAAAGACCCGCTCCTGCTGATCCTTTGGTATGCCTATGCCGTTGTCCTCGACCGTGAGGACTGTCTTGCCGCCCAGCTTGTGTACCGTCACATTTACGGTGCCGCCATCATTGTTGTAGCGGATGGCATTCTGGCATAGATTCTCAACGAGCTCCGTGAGAAGCTGCCTGTTGCCCCGCACCATACAGTCTGTACCGTCAAAATTGAGTGCTACATTTCTCTGCTTAGCGTTCACCTGTAGATTTTTCATGCAGTCCTTGACCAAGCCGTACAGATCAAGCTGTTCAAAGCCCTGCTGTGCCTCACTGGAATCAAGCTCAGAGAGCTTTATGATATCATTGATTAAGGAAAGCAGGCGCTGTGCATTTCTTCTGATTTCAGTTGCAAAATGAATCTGCTGCTCCTTTTCGACCATACCGTTTTCTATGAGCTCTGCGTAGCCGGAGATGGCTGTGAGCGGAGTCTTTAGCTCGTGTGACACATTGGCTGTAAAATCCTGTCTGCTCTTTGCCGCGGCGAGCACTCCCTCATGCTGTATCCTTATCGCGTTCATGAAAGGAACAAGCTCCTTGTACTCGGTCTTTTTCTGGATGACAGAGGCCTGTTCAAGGTTGCCTGCTAGCGTCTCGATTGGCTTCATGAGCTTTCTGGTCAGGCTCTTTGCGAGAACCACACATATTCCAGCTATGATAACCGTCACTATAAGCATGGCCGGTATATTGCTTGCAAACATGTTCCAGATACTTCTCGCCGCAATAGAGACACGCAGTACCGTTCCATCGTCGAGCCTTATGGCGTGATAGAAGGTATTGCTGTTCATGGTGGCTGAGGTTCTCACGCTGTCTCCCTCGCCTTTATCAAATGCAGATTCAACTTCCGGTCTGTCACCATGGTTTCCGAGGCTTGTCACATCATTTTGATTGTCATACAGCACTGTGCCATCCTTGTCAATCCAGGTGACACGAATCCCCTCCACGTCTATCTGCGGTATTTCATTTATATCCTGTTTTAGTATTCCGGTGCTTTCTATTGTCTCTGCCATGACCTGTAAGTCTTCCTTTACCTGCTTCTGAAAGAGGTAATAGTTGATTACTGTCATGGAAATCATTGTGGCAATTGCAACAAAAAGTGCTGTAGCTACCAGATAATAGTTAATCTTCTTTTTCATGCTGTACGCTCCGCTTATGTATATCAGAAATCATAATAAACAGCTATTATTCTATAACATAGCCCACATTTCTGACTGTCTTTATCCTGCTGCCATAGTCACCCAGCTTGTGGCGGAGCGTCTTTATGTGCATGTCCACTGTACGCGTCTCGCCCTCAAAGTCCGTATCCCAGACACTTCTCATGATGACCTCTCTGGTCATGACTATGCCCTGACTGCCCATCAAAAGCCTTAATAGCTCATACTCCTTGTAGGTCAGGTCAACCGGCTCATTGTTCACCGTAACTACATGACGCTCATGGTCAATCACCAGGTCATCCAGCTTTAAAAGCTTCGGCTCGTCCTTCGCTGTCCTCCTGAGCAGCGCCTTCACTCTGGTGATGAGCTCCATGATTGAGAAAGGCTTTTTAATGTAATCATCTGCGCCTCCGTCGAGACCTTTTATCATATCCATCTCTGTGGTCTTGGCTGTGACCATTATAATAGGAATTTCCTGTGTGGCCGGACGTTTTCTGAGCTTTCTGACAATATCGTAGCCACTCTCATCCGGAAGCATCACATCAAGCAGTATGAGGTCCGGTACGAGTTCATCCAGCTTCTTGTAAAATTCCTTTGCGTTTTCAAATGCACTGACGATGTAATTACTGTTTTTCAGAGCAATTGTCTCTATCTCACGTATGCTCTCGTCGTCCTCTACAATATAAATAAGTGCCATTGCTTTCTCCATTTCAAAAATCTTATGTAAAAAATTTACCTGTTCTTTACTTTCGATTATACATTACTAATGTAAAACAGACGATGGTTTTATGTAAAATTTATGTAAAATCCATCGTCTGTATCAATTTCATTTGTGTATAATAATTAAATCATGACTTACGAACCTTGTCATCAAGTGCAAACTCAACCCACTCAGCAATATTTGTCGCATGGTCTCCGATACGCTCAAAGTATTTTGCAACCATGAGAAGGTCCTCTGCCTGCTCACCATCCTCCGGATGCTCCCTGATGAAATCAATAAGCTCAGCCTTTACCTTATCAAAAAGCTCATCAACCACATCATCCTGCTTCATCACTATGTGAGCCTTGTCATTGTTCTTCTCAACATATGCCTCGATTGCCCTGATAAGCATAAGCATTGTCTCTGAAGCCATGCTTTTGACATGCTCTATATTGACCCTGTATGGCTTGTCACTGCTCATCAAAATGGTCATCTCGCTGATATCGGCTGCGTGGTCTCCTATACGCTCCATATCAGTAACCATCTTCATCGCTGCAGAAATTGTTCTAAGGTCTCTTGCTACAGGCTGCTGCTGCATGAGCATATTAAAGCACAGGCTCTCTATCTTTTTCTGCTCTCTGTCTATCTCTGAATCGCCCTCCATGATGGCTTTGGCGCTATCGGCATCCTGATGTATAAATGCCTCTATTGCTTTCTGGATTGACTCCTCAATCATGCTTCCCATGTGCATCATTTCTTCATTCAGCTTCTTAAGCTGCTCGTCGAATTTCGATCTCATTAACCAAACCTCCCTGTGATGTAATCCTCTGTTCTCTTGTCCTGTGGATATGAGAAAATCGTCTTTGTGTCGCCAAACTCAACCATATCTCCCACAAGGAAGAAGGCTGTATCGTCTGACACACGCACTGCCTGCTGCATGTTATGTGTTACAACCACAACTGTGTACTTTTTCTTTAAATCCTCCATGAGCTCCTCTATCTTTGAAGTAGAGATAGGGTCGAGCGCTGATGTGGGCTCATCCATCAAAAGCACCTCCGGCTGTACGGCAAGTGCTCTCGCAATACACAGTCTCTGCTGCTGTCCACCTGAAAGCCCCATAGCAGATTTCTTTAATCTATCTTTAACTTCATTGAATATCGCGGCACCCTGAAGACTTTCCTCAACTATCTGGTCGAGTATCTTTTTATCCTTGACGCCATGCACTCTCGGGCCATATGCGATATTGTCATATATGCTCATCGGGAACGGATTTGGCTGCTGGAAAACCATGCCGACCTTTTTGCGAAGTACGGTTGTATCGACTGATGGTGCGTATATATTCTCGCCATCTATCTCTATGCTTCCCTCGATTCTGACGTTGTCAACCAGATCATTCATTCTGTTGATACACTTTAAAAATGTAGACTTACCACATCCTGACGGTCCGATCAGCGCTGTCACGCTGTTTTCTTTTATGTCCATATTGACACCATGCAGTGCATGATTCTGGCCATAATACAGATTCAGGTCGCGAACCTGAATTTTGATTTTTTTCTCCATTTGTATCTCCTGCAACATGTAATAAATTTCTTGTCTTCGAGAATACATTATATGGATGCTTTGTAAAATGCTCTATCAGATGTATGTAAAATCTATGTCAAATTTATGGTCTCTTTAATAATCAGAAGCTTATCCATTATCCTGTCTGCATCAATATTTGAGTAATTGATAATAAACTGATGCCTGTCCTCCTTTGGCTTGATCAGGTTGAAATGGGTAATCGCCTGAAGCTTTATGCCTTTTTTCAATAGCAGCTCTTCAACTGTTTTGTCCGGAAGGTTCGTGTCAAACTGTATGATAAAATGCAATCCGGAGTCATTTTCTATTACCCTGCATTCCTTTTCAGTGAAGCAGCCTTTTATGGACGAAAGCACGCTCTGGCGTTTTCTGCCGTAGTGCAGTCTCATCCTGTTTATGTGCTTTTCAAAATAGCCCTCGCTGATAAATCGTGCCAGCGTATACTGCTCGAAGGTGGATACCGTACATGAGTAAAATGAAAGCCTCCTGTAAAACTCATTTGCCAGATGCTCCGGCAGCACCATGTAGCTGATTCGGATGGTGGATGTGAGAGACTTTGAAAATGTATTTATATAGATGACCTTTTCACACGCATCTATCGAGAGGATGGGCGGTATCGGGTGTCCGTTCATGCGAAACTCACTGTCATAATCATCCTCTATGATGTATCTGTCACTGCTCTCATTGGCCCATGCCAAAAGCTCATAGCGGCGGTTTACAGGCATGGTGATTCCTGTCGGAAAATGGTGTGTCGGGCTGATATGTGCTATCTGCGCGTTCGCTTTCTTTATAAGCTCCACGCTGATGCCCTGCTCATCCATCTGCACCGGCAGGCATTTTGCATTATTGCACTCGTATATCTGGCTGATTTTCTTATAGCCCGGATCCTCCACGCAGTATACCTTGTCCGTACCCAAAAGCTTCACAAGCAGTCCGTACAGATACTCTGTTCCCGCTCCGACTATTATCTGGTCCGGGTCCACATTCATACCGCGAAACGATGACAGATGGCTTGCTATCGCTTCCCGAAGCTCTCTCACTCCGCCACACGGCGACACCGACAAAAGCTCCTGCTCCCTAAGGGAAATCGTCTCTCGCATGAGCTTTGCCCATATTGAAAACGGAAAGTTACCCGAGTCTGTCCTGTTTGATGAGAAGTCAAATATACTTTCATCCTGCTCAGGCGGCAGCTTTATGCTAAGCTCCTTCTGCACCGGTGCCTTGATTACCCTGATATCTGACACATCGGCTATGAAATAGCCCCTCTTTGGTCTTGCAAACATATAGCCCTCGCCTATCAACTGGTCATAAGCATTTTCAACCGTAATGGTACTAACTCCCAGATTCTTGGCGAGGGTACGCTTTGATGGCATTTTCTCCCCGGAGCTTAATTTTCCCTGTGATATATCGTTTTTGATGCACTCATACAGGCATTTGTAAAGTGGCCCGTCTGTTTTTGTGAGGTCGTAGGTCAGCATTTGATTCACCGCTTTCTGGCATTTTTATTTTCCTTATTTTGAATATTTTAATATTACCAGATGTAGCGTATTATTGCAACCATGATATGCGGCTGGTGTGAGCAAATACAGCCCGGCGGCGCAGGCGGCGTGTACACTCTCGTGTTCGCTACGCTTTGCTGCCAAGATACTGTAAGAATTATGCCTTATAGGTTTTCTATGGCAGACGAAACCGTCGCTACTCGCCTTCCATGGCTCGATAGCTCCTTGCCCCGGCTTCCATGCCGGTGCATTTCTGGTTTTCTTGGGCATAATTCAACAGTATCTAAGCAGCTCCGCTATGCGCTCCCACGAGAGTGTACACGCCGCCTGCGCCACCGGAATGCATTTGCTCACACCTTGCTACTTTCGTCATATAAATTGACATAAAAGCAATATAAAAATAAAAGGAGATTTAACAAATGGAGAACAATAAGAATACTCAATACGAACTCAACAAAGGTCTTGCTCAGATGCTCAAGGGCGGTGTCATCATGGATGTCACGACTCCGGAGCAGGCTAGGATTGCTGAGGCTGCCGGTGCATGTGCTGTCATGGCGCTTGAAAGAATTCCTGCTGATATCAGAGCCGCAGGCGGTGTTTCAAGAATGAGCGACCCTAAGATGATCAAGGGAATTCAGGAGGCTGTCAGCATCCCCGTCATGGCAAAGTGCCGTATCGGTCACTTCGTGGAGGCTCAGATACTTGAGGCTATCGAGATTGACTACATTGATGAGTCTGAGGTGCTTTCACCTGCTGATGATGTGTACCATATCAATAAGAGAGATTTCAAGGTGCCTTTCGTATGTGGTGCAAGAGATCTCGGTGAGGCTCTCCGCCGTATCAACGAAGGAGCTTCCATGATCCGTACAAAGGGTGAGCCAGGTACAGGTGATATCGTGCAGGCGGTCAGACATATGAGAAAGATGAATTCTGAGATTGCTAAGCTTACTTCCATGCGTGAGGATGAGCTTTTTGAGGCAGCTAAAAATCTTCAGGTGCCTTTTGAGCTTGTTAAGTTTGTTCACGATAACGGAAAGCTCCCTGTTGTAAACTTTGCAGCAGGCGGTGTGGCTACTCCGGCTGATGCGGCTCTTATGATGCAGCTCGGTGCTGAGGGTGTGTTCGTCGGTTCAGGTATCTTTAAATCAGGTGATCCTGCCAAGAGAGCTGCCGCTATCGTAAAGGCTGTGACAAACTTTACAGATGCGAAGCTCATCGCAGAGCTTTCTGAGGATCTCGGTGAGGCTATGGTCGGAATCAACGAGAGCGAGATTAAAATCATCATGGAAGAAAGAGGCAAATAAAAATGAAATCAGGACTTAAGATTGGTGTTTTAGCTGTTCAGGGAGCGTTTATTGAACACAAGCGTATGCTTGAGTCTTTAGGCTGTGAGTGTGTTGAACTTCGTCAGAAATCAGATATCTGTGACATAGACGCCCTCGTGCTGCCGGGTGGTGAAAGCACTGTACAGGGCAAGCTGCTGCGTGAGCTTGATATGTTTGATGCGCTTAAGGAAAAGATTGCAAACGGACTTCCGGTGCTTGCAACCTGCGCCGGTCTTATCCTTTTAGCTTCACATATCAGCAACGATGACAACGTATATTTCGGCACTCTGCCTGTCACTGTTAAAAGAAATGCCTACGGCAGACAGCTTGGAAGCTTTGAGGCCACAGCAAGGTTTGACAATAGCTTTGACTTTACCATGACATTTATCAGGGCGCCTTACGTGGAAGCTATTGATGCTTCAGCAAAGAATGATGTGCGTGTACTCGCAGAGTATGATGGCAAAATTGTCGGTGTGCAGTATAAGAACCAGATTGGGCTGGCTTTTCATCCGGAGCTTGATGATGATACACGGATTCATGAGAGGTTTTTGGAGTTAATATGATGATTAAGGATAATTAAATCACGTACATATTAATACTCGCGCTTTGTCTACACTCCGTAGCAGCTAATTTTGCTTATATATATGGGGGCTTTATTCAAGTTCCCCTGAGAACAAGAAGAACTGATGCATCATGCTTGCATGCAAGTATGGCACATCAGTTTTTTTATAGTAAAATATAAAATACTTTTTTTTAAATATATGGTATAATAAGAAAATAAAGCGAAAGGGGGAACAACAGTATGGGTATATATTTCAACCCAAGCAATGATAGCTTCAGAAAAGACCGAAATTATAAGATATATGTTGATAAAACAGAGCTGCTTAATTACACAAATGAATGGCTTGGTACACCAAGAAACTGCATTGCTGTCAGTCATGCCCGCAGGTTTGGCAAATCACACGCGGCAGGTATGATAGATGCATATTACAGTCTGGGGTGCGATTCTACTGATATATTTGCCGGTACCAGGATTGAGACATATTCCGATTATAAAAAATACATGAATAAATATAATGTTATTCATGTTGATGTTTCTACCTTTTGGGATTCATATAAAGATAATCTGATAGAAAAAATACAGGAATATATTTACAAAGATTTCAGGCGTGAATTTGGAGATAAGCTGAATTATGAGGATAGTCTGAGCTATAATCTGATGGTGATTTATAAAGATACAGGGATTCCTTTTGTGATAATAGTTGATGAATGGGATTGCGTTATCCGTAACAGCAAGGAAGTGGAGCTTGTTCACAAATATCTACAGTTTTTACATTCATTATTCAAGTCGGAGGAGTCAAAATCATTTTTGGCACTAGCTTATATTACCGGAATTTTGCCGATTAAGAAGATAAAAGATGAGTCTGCCCTAAATAATTTTACCGAATTTACTATGATTGATTCGTACCCTATAACACGGTTTTTTGGATTTACAGAAAATGAAGTGAAACAATTATGCGAACAGTTTCAACTGGATATGGATAATACGAAGGCTTGGTACAATGGTTATTTGATTAATGGACTTCATATGTACAATCCAAATTCTGTTTCTATGGCAATAGAGAGGCACAGATTCGATTCATATTGGAAAAACACATCTTCATTTGCCTCTATAAACACATTTATTACGATGAATTATGATGGCTTAAAAGATGATATAATGACAATGTTATCAGATGGCATGGTTTACGTGAATACAGATACCTTTCAGAATGATTTTGTATCAATTTCATCTAAAGATGAAGCCCTCACAGCTTTAATTCATTTGGGATATTTAGGATATAACATAGATGAAAAAAATGCGTTTGTTCCAAATTTTGAGGTTAAAAAAGCCTATCAGGCTGCACTTTGTACAAGTGGATGGAGTAAAGTAGCAGATTCGATTTCAAGATGTGATGAACTTTTGCAAGCAACCATAAATGGTGACAGTGAAAAAGTGGCCGAGCTCATTGAAAAAGCTCACGATGCCTACACATCAATACTTAAATATAATGATGAAAATTCACTAAGCTGTGTTTTATCTATGGCATATTTTACAGCACCTGCATATTATAATGTTGTTAGAGAGATGCCAGCGGGCAAAGGCTTTGCTGATTTTGTTTTCATACCAAGGCTAAATGCAGGAGAAAGACCTGCAATGATTATTGAACTTAAATATAATCAATCGGCATATAGTGCAATAAGGCAGATAAAGGAAAAACGTTATCACGGGGTTTTAAAGGAATACTCTGGTAAGGTACTGCTTGTTGGAATAAATTATAATATGGATGGCAAGAATAAAAAACATCACAGTTGCATTATTGAGCAGCTGGTCTGAAAATAATAGTGTAACAGCCGGGGCAGATGCCCCGGCTGTTGCTGTTTCTAATGCCTTATAAGTTTAAAACTCCAAAGTCACTTTAAAAAGATCACCATCCACAGTCAGCTCCAAAGTACCATTCATAAGCTTCATAAGACTTTCTGCAATAGACAGTCCCAGTCCGCTACCCTCGGTATTTCGTGAGCTGTCTCCTCTGACAAAACGCTCCTTAAGCTCATCGCTTGAAATATTAAGAGGTGTAGCTGATACATTCTTGAAGGTTATGATGGCTCCGCTGTCCTTTGGAATGATGTCAATATACACTCTCGTACCCGGCTGGGCGTATTTGTTGATGTTGTTCATCAGGTTATCAAACACTCTCCACAGATGTCGTCCGTCTGCCTGAATCATGACAGGCGTAACGTCATTTTTGATAATTAAATCAAGATTATTTTTCTCGAATTTTTCTTTGTATTCTCCGGCTACCTGTGACAGCATAACAGCCGCATCCAGTTCCTCAAGTTCTACATTTATACTGCCGGTAGATGCCTTTGAAGCCTCAAGTAAATCCTGAATTAATTTTTTCAAACGTGATGACTGTCTGTCGAGAACGTCAAGATATTCACGTACCTTCTCGTTATCTATGTCCTCCTTCTGCAACAGGTCCACATAATTGATAATGGAGGTGAGCGGTGTCTTGATATCATGCGACACATTTGTGATGAGCTCCGTCCTGAAACGCTCGCTCTTCATTTTTTCAGAGACCGCTGCCTCTATTCCGTTGCTCACATTATTCAAATCCTCACCATGCTTTCTGAAGAACAGCATGAGCCTTGATGTATCAACAGGCTGTGAAAAATCACCGTTTGCTATAGCCTTTGCGGCACATCTTATCCTGTCATACTGCATGATAAATGCGATAAGAAACGCAAGCTCTATAAGCTTTATAATGAATATAAATCCAATACTCCCTACTCCAAAGCCTATAAGCTCAAGCAGGCATATGAAACCGAATGCAAGCATACTGATCAAAAACAGCGGTACATTTCTTTCTATCCATGAAAAGCCGTATCTGATTGGAGCAAATACCATCCTGCATAGCTTTTTGACAGGCTTTAAGAAAAATCTCACTACATAATAGCACAGTGTATGCTTCCAGAACTCATGCGCCCTGATTCTTACGTATGTTGAAAGGATTGCTTCAAGCGAAACCATGGTTGCCACCAGACAAATGAGTGCCACCACTGGAAGCTGCTTTATAAGTAAAAAGCCTGCCGGAAATACCATAAAGTCTGCGAGCATTGTCACCCCAAGCATCACCTCATATGGCAGCCTGTCATATAATCGTAATTTAATTTCTTCCGAATCCTCGCGTTTTCCGGCAACCGTCAGCAGATACCCCGCCGTAATTACAAAACCAAGTATAAATACGACAAACAATTCACTCAAATGAGCCTCTGTAAATTCCATGACGTCAAGTAAGCTGTCTGCCTGATTGAAGTAATCGCCCTTTTCCTGAAGCTGCTGCGGAAGCTTTGCATACACATAATAGTACTCAGGCTGCTCTTCCGTTGGGGTGTATGGATAGTACACAATTCCGGTATCCGATATATTAAAGGTATCCGGTAAAAGCTCATAGCTCTCATTCACCTGCTCCACCACTTTTATGATTTCGTAGCGGTCATAATAAATATCCTCATTATAATCGTAGTAAGAGCCGTCACTTTCAAAGCCCGAATTATCGTTATCCTCCAGATTCATGCCACACTTTATATGATTTCCTTTTTCATCATAGCACTTTACATTTTTCCACTCGGCAAAGCCGGAAGTATCGAGTGACTGGCCTGTAAACATCTCCTCGTAGGCAAAGTATTTATTTCCATTCTCATCGGTTTTCTCAACTGCCTTATATAAGCCGAGCGAGCTGTTATCGTTAGAGCCTGTCATCACCCTCACCTTTGGAATGACATAAGCTGTGCCATCATTCAGGCACAGATAAAAGAGCCCATTTGTCTTGGAATACATGATTGAGCTGATTCTCTCACTGTTCATATCGCTTGAAGCAGCGTCTGACTCCTCATAGCTGCCGCTCATTGCATCCCATAGATTTAATAGCCTGTTCCACTTTAAGTTCTTTGCCTTGTAGCTAAAAATATAATCCGGATTTGATATTTCATCCACACTTGAATACACCTTTGCTGCATCAGATTTTACATCTACCTTGTCCTCTGATGTTTCATTGCTCTTTACCACTGCGGCCTGCAGATTGGTATCATTAGTCATCTGCGAAAATGCATTGTCATCACCGGATTCATAATTGTACATCATCTGTCTGCTATAGGCTCCTGCAATATTCGCATGAATTTCATCCCTTAGCTGTGCTGTGCTTTCATAATTGTTTGTGTACACTGCAACTATCGTTGTTACAACAAATCCTGCCGCCATGACCGAGCATACTATAAATGCCGCCAGCTTAAGCCACAGATTTCTTGATATTTTTTTCATATCATTCACCTCGTATTATAAAGTAGTAGTTTTTATAGACCCTCTCCAAGGTCTTCATAACTA
>OGKH01000087.1_pt1 | contig 88354 bp, 94 predicted proteins | sample 1572421 | NCBI WGS metagenome assembly OGKH01 (sample SAMEA2582084, study PRJEB24529) | metagenome | biome: Human gut stool | place: China | collected 2011
CCCCCCCCTGACTGTCAAGATTAAAATTTCACAAATTTCATTTCCAAAAATTGTATTATTTTGAAGCAGAGCCCCGGGGCGGCGGGGCGGGGGCTTTGTTGCAATCAACCTGCTTTTATGGTATGCTTTAGGCAGCCGGGGGCCGGGGCCTGCCCCCCCCCCCTAAAAGGCACGCCGGACGGAGGTTTTTTGCGATGAAACGCACGGATTACATCAACTGGGACGAATACTTCATGGGCATTGCCCTGCTCACGGCCATGCGCTCCAAGGACCCCAGCAGTCAGGTGGGCGCCTGCATCGTCAGCCCGGAAAACAAGATCCTCTCTCTGGGCTACAACGGCATGCCCATCGGCTGCGACGACGACGCCATGCCGTGGGAGCGGGAGGGTGAGCCGCTGAACACGAAATATATGTACGTCTGCCACGCCGAGCTGAACGCCATCCTCAACAGCGCCCACAACAACCTCAAGGGCGCGCGGGTGTATGTCACCCTCTTCCCCTGCAACGAGTGTACCAAGGCCATCATCCAGTCCGGCATCGCCGAGGTCGTCTACTACAGCGACAAGTACCACGACACCGATTCCAGCGTGGCCGCCCGGTTCATGTTCCAAAAGGCCGGCGTCCGGCTCACCCCCTACCAGCCCAGCGGACGGAAGGCGGAGCTGGAGTTGTAAGATGTTAAATTTTTTCATAGCACCTTGACTTTTGCATCAGATTGCATATACTAGAAGTAGGCAAAATATCGGTTAGGATTATTGCCATCGGCTCACAAAAAAGAAGCCCCCGGTACTCGGCATACCGGGGGCTTCTTTGTGCTTACTGGCCCTTGCGGTAGTTGTCAAGCCACTTGCACAGGCGATCGGCAATCACCTGCGCTACGACAGCTACGATAATATCGGTTACGATTTGGACCATCCGGCTCACCTCCCTTCTGTTGCCAGAATGGAGAAGGGCAGCGTCTTTAGTATAGCATATTCGACAAAGCATTGCAATTTTTGACAGGTGCGTCAACCGCTTCCTCTTGACCCCACCTTTGCTCTGTATTATAATAGAGTTTATTAAAGTATAAATATTCAAATTTCAGTGCATAGAGAGGAATATATACAATGGACCTTACGAACCGCAGCTTTTTGAAGCTTCTTGATTACACTCCCGAAGAGATCGAAGGTCTGCTGGACCTCGCCGCCGACCTGAAGGCAAAGAAGAAGGCCGGCATCCGCCACGACGCCCTGCGCGGCAAGAACATCGCCCTCATCTTCGAAAAGACCTCCACCCGCACCCGCTGCAGCTTTGAGGTCGCCGCCCACGACCTGGGCATGGAAGTCACCTACCTCGACCCGTCGGGCAGCCAGATCGGCAAAAAGGAGTCCATCGCCGACACCGCCCGGGTGCTGGGCCGGATGTTCGATGGCATCGAGTACCGCGGCTACGGCCAGAGCATCGTGGAAGAGCTGGCCCGCTATGCCGGTGTGCCGGTGTGGAACGGCCTGACCAACGAGTTCCACCCCACCCAGATCCTCGCCGACTTCCTCACCATCCGGGAGCACTTCGGCCGCCTCAAGGGCATCAACTTCGTTTACTTCGGCGACGCCCGCTACAACATGGGCAACAGCCTGATGGTGGGCTGCGCCAAGATGGGCCTCAACTTCACCGCCTGCGCCCCCAAAAAGTACCAGCCGGACGCCGCGCTGGTGGAGCAGTGCAGGGCCATCGCCGCCGAGACGGGTGCGGCCATCTCCTTCGAGGACGACCCCGCCAAGGCCGCAAAGGGCGCAGACGTCCTCTACACCGACGTCTGGGTGTCCATGGGCGAGCCGATCGAGGTCTGGGCCGAGCGCATCAACGACCTGGCCGCATATCAAATCAACCAGAACCTGATGGACATTGCCGGCCCCAGGGCCGTGTTCATGCACTGCCTGCCCGCCTATCACGACCACAAGACCACTGTGGGCAGGGAGATGGGCGAGCGCTTTGGCCGCGACGCGATGGAGGTCACCGACGAAGTCTTCGAAGGCCCCCAGAGCATCGTCTTCGACGAGGCCGAGAACCGGATGCACACCATCAAGGCCGTCATGGCGGCCACGCTGGGCTACAACGGCTGATGGGCGGAGGACACGTTTCGCGCCCCGATTTCGGGATGCCGCAGCCGGATCCTTCCCACCCGCTGACGGAGTTTTACTGCCTGCTGCAGCGGGCCTTAGACCGGGAGGGCGTGTTCGCCCTGCCCGCGCTGTACGCGCAGTTCCGCGCTCCGGCCCGGCGCATCTACGCCGACGAGGCGGCGGATTTTCTCACCCTTCTGCCCGATGAGGAAGAGGGCGCGTCCCGTCTGCTGGCCCCGGCGCAGCTGCAGCTGCTCTATTCCTCCCTGCACGTCATGCCGGATGGTGCGCCCGCCGCGCTGCTGCTCACCGAGGAATGCACCCGGACGGTATACGCTGTCCGGCTGCTGCCGCCCTTCGTCTGGGAAGACCCGCTCCCGCCCCTGCCGGACGCTCCGGCGGCGCTGAGCCTCACCCTCACCATGCGGGATGTGGAAGAGATCGACGCCTGCCCCGCCGCGCTGGGCCGCCGTCTCGCCTGCGGCAGGGCGGGCAAGCGCTGGCTCCACCACCCCCGGGCCGAGACCTATCTCTCCGAGCGGATAGCCCTCTTCCAGCGGCTCTACCGATAACCGAACAGAAGCTCTCAGGGTCATTTGCCAAAACATGGCGGCAAATGACCCTTTTGTTTTTGGCGTATTCATGTTATACTTTGAGTACCTTGTGCGATGCCGGGCGGAAGATTTTTCCGCTCTGCACCATAAACTGCAATAATCGGGGCCGCTCATCCGTATACAGGGTGAATGTCCCCAATCAAAGGTGATTTTTCCACCGGGTCCTGCTGTACACAGGACATCAAAGGAGCATAGAACTATGGGACAGCTGACCAGAAACGAGATTTTTGCGCTGGCCGTGCAGCGATACAGTGACACGGTGTTCCGAGCCGCCATGCACAACTGCAGCTGCACCGCCGATGCGGAAGATGTGGTGCAGGATGTTTTCGAAAAGCTGCTGTGCTACAATGGCCGCTTCGAGAGCGAGGAACACCTGAAAGCCTGGCTGCTGCGTGTGACCGTCAACCGCTGCCACGACCTGACCCGCGCCGCCCGCCAGAAGGACACCGAGCTGGACGAGAATCTTCCCGCTCCGGAGCAGATGGAAGACGGCAGCGTGCTGGACGCCGTGCGCGCCCTGCCCGAGAACTACCGCAACGCGGTCTACCTCCACTACTACGAGGGGTACACCGCCGCCGAGGTGGGCCGGATGCTGGGCGCACCCACCAACACGGTGCTCAGCTGGCTTCGCCGCGCCCGCGCACAGTTACATACGATGCTGAAGGAGGAGATCGAAGATGAGGTGGTATGAGTACAAGATGGAGCTAGACGACCTTCACGCTTCGGACGACCTGAAAGCAAAGCTCCTCGCCATGCAGCCGGCGGAAGAGGCACCGAAACCCGCCAAAAAGCTCAAAAAGGCTATCCACTTTCCCCGCAGGACTTTGAGCATCGCCGCCTGCGGCCTGCTCTGCGGCGTTGGTCTGTATGCGGCGGTCTACTCCCCCATCAGCCTGCTGCCTGCGGGCGGCGCGGCCCTCAGCTCTGCCCCTGAGACGGCCTCCTACGCCGCCTACTCGATGGACGACGTGAACAGCGCCCTTGCCGCACCCAAGACGGCCGTCCCGGCCGGTGGAAGCGCCGATGCCATGAGCGCCCGCGATGCAGGCGGCACCGGCGCCCTCAGCGCCGAGGCCGCGCAGACGAGCACAAAGCTCATCTACACGGCCAACCTCACCATCGAGAGCAAGGACTTTGACGCCGCCCGCACCGCCCTCATCGACGCCGTGAGCGCCGCCGGAGGCTATCTGGAATCCAGCAATGAATCCTCTTACACCGGCTCGAGCCGCACCCTCTCCCTCACCATCCGCGTCCCGCAGGACAACTACGCGAGCTTCCTCGAAGCCGCCGCGCAGGCGGGCAACCTTGTGGACAAGAGCGAGCAGGTGCAGGACGTCACCACCCAGTATATGGACATCGAGGCCCGGCTCTCCAACCTGACGGCCCAGCGCACACGTTTGCAGGAGCTTCAGGCCAGCGCCGAAAACCTCGCCGACCTGCTGGAGATCGAATCTTCCCTCAGCGACGTCCAGTACCAGATCGAGAGCTGGCAGTCGCAGCTGGACTGGTACAGCCAGCAGGTGTCCTGCTCCACGGTCTACCTCTCGCTGGACGAGGTGAAGGAATACACCCCCACCGAGGGATCCTACCTCTCCCAGCTGTCCAGCGCCCTCCGCAATGGCTGGACGGGCTTCGTCTCCGGCATCCAGCAGCTGACGGTCTGGGTCGTGGGCGTCTGGCCCGTGCTGGTCATTCTGGCTGCAGCCGCCCTCGTCGTCCGCTTCGTGCGCCGCCGCACCCGCAAGTGATATTCGCTCTGTCGAAGCGCCCCGGAATGGGGCGCTTTTTGTTTCCGGCAGCGGCCTTTTCAAAAAAGTCATATTCTTTTTGAAAAAACGCTTGACAAGTCCCCCGCCTTGTGGTATTATACTTGAGCAGTCAGCGAGAGGCCGACAGCAAAAAGTAAATATCGCGGGGTGGAGCAGTCTGGTAGCTCGTCGGGCTCATAACCCGAAGGTCGTTGGTTCAAATCCGGCCCCCGCAACCACCAAGCATCTTGATTTTGTCAGGATGCTTTTTTTTGCATACAAAACGAGGGGCCGCACAGCTGTGCGGCCTCTCGTTCGCGTTTATATCTTTTACAGCATCCCGTGCCGACGCTGTTCGGCTTCCAGCTCCTGATTCAGGGCCGCCTTGCGGTGGTCGAGCAGGAGGTCTTTGTTGTACTGGAAATACCGCTCACAGCCGTTTTCGGCGATGAAGGCATGGGCGGCGGGCGAGAGGGTCAGCTCGGTGACGAAGACCACCATCTCCTGACTCTCGGCGAATGCCTGCTCCATGAAGTCGAAGGCCGCTTCCAGCGCGGCGCTGGCCGTCTGCTGGGCGGTGTCCCGGGCGTCCGACAGGGTGGTGAACTGGGTGCGCAGCACCTTGAAGGCGGCATCCGCGTCCGGCGCGGCGGCGCGCAGAAGCTCTTTCTCCCAGCCGCGCAGGGTCTTGGCGGTCTGCAAGCGGGCTTCCAGCGTGGGCTTATCCAGCAGACCGGCGGTGCGCTTTTTCTGGGTCTCGGCCTCGTAGTCGGCGGTCATCTGGTCAAAGAGCTGCGCCCAGCAGTTCGGCTCCTGCGCCAGCTCTGCGGGCATCTCGGCAAAGGCTTTCTTCGTCTCCCGCAGGAAGGCATAGCAGCTGTCGGCCGCAGCGTCTGCCCGCCGGGAGGCAGAGAAGCGCGTCTCGAGGCCGGACAGGATCAGGCTCACGAGGCTCAGCTTCTCGTCGAAGGGGGCCTGCAGCAGCCGCGCAAAAGCGGCAGGCTTGGCCTGACCGGCCAGAATGTCCTCCACGCCGTAGTCGTCACGGTACTTGTAGTAGAGGTCGAGGTAGGCCGAGAAGTCCTCGGCGATCTTCCGGTGCTGGAGATACTGGCGGATGAGCTCTTCGTCGGCCTGCAGGCCCAGCGACTCATAGGTATTGAGCAGATTGGAGAGGTCTTCCCAGCCGCGGGCGGTGACGAACTGGGTGCCGTCCACGTCGGCGTTTATCTGGTAGAAGTTCTGGGGGTGCAGTTCGAGGTAGCTCAGGATCGCACTGTGGATGTGGGCTGCACGGGCGTAGTCCTTCCAGACCGGCAGATCCGGCTCAATGTCCATCCGGCGGACGCGGTCGAGGGTGACGATGTCGAAATCGCGGACGGATTTATTGTACTCCGGCGGGTTGCCTGCCGCCACGATGACCCAGCCCGCAGGCACGGCCTGATTGCCGAAGGTCTTGCACTGCAGAAACTGCAGCATGGTGGGGGCCAGCGTCTCGGAGACACAGTTGATCTCGTCGATGAAGAGGATGCCCTCTTTCAGGCCGGTGGCCTCCATCTTGGCGTAGACACTGGCGATGATCTCGCTCATGGTGTACTCCGTCACAGAGACGTCCCGGCCGCCGTAGCTGCGCTGACGGATGAAGGGCAGGCCCACGGCGCTCTGGCGGGTGTGATGGGTGATGGTATAGGCCACCAGCGCCACGCCGCACTCCCGCGCCGCCTGCTCCATGATCTGGGTCTTGCCGATGCCCGGAGGCCCCATCAGCAGGATGGGGCGCTGGCGGATGGCCGGGATGGCGTATTCGCCCAGAGCATCCTTGGCGAGGTACGCTTTGACGGTATGCTCGATCTCTTCTTTGGCTCGTTTGATGTTCATATTCTTTCCCTCGTTATCACGAATTGTTGAGGTCACGGTAGAGGTCGTCTTCCTCCGCCAGCGCTTCGGACAGGGCCGAGGCGCTGCGGGCGGCCTCGCCGGTAAATTCTTCTTCGTCCAGCACCACTTTCATCGCCCAGGGCGGCACATTGGCGTCGTCGAAGCGGTCGCCCAGAAACAGAAATGCCGTGTCGTAAGCCGGGCGGCGGGCCGGGTAAGTCCCCATACCGTCGGTAAAATAGAGCAGACCCCGGAGGTTCGAAAACTTCTTCTCGGCGCAGAGCTGGCTGACGTACTCGAAGGCGGGCCGGAAATCGGTGCCTCCGCCGCCCCGCAGCTCGAAGTGGTTCATGGCACGGATGAGGTCGTCTTCGTTTTTGACGGGAATATCCTGCCGCACCGCGTTGTCGGCCTGGATGAGGTGGAGATTCATCCGATGGAAGAAATTCTCCCTGCCCTTCAGCAGAGTATACGTCTCGGCCAGAAAGGCCCGCACCAGATCACCCGAGGTGGAGTAGCTGGTATCGATGACGAGGGCCAGCTCTTCTATCTTCTTGCTCTCCCGGGTCTCCAGCGGCTCGATGAGGGGCAGGTTGCCGTAGACCGACAGGCCGTAGGTGTAAAAGTTCAAATCGAACTCGTCCGGGTCGAGGTGGACTTCCTCCCGGGTGACGCAGAACCGGCGCAGGAAGTCGCCGTAGCTGCGGCGGCTGCGGTTCGCGGCTTTGATCTGCTCCCGCATGGCATCCGCGCCCTCACCGGCCTCTTTGTCCCGGAGTTCCAGCTCGGTCTGCATCCGCTCGCCGATTTTTTGCCACGTCCTCTGGGGCAGCGGCGCAGGCATCTGCTGGGGCTGTTCGGGGGCATCTTTGGGCCAGAGGCGGTGGTCGTCGGCGTAAAATTCTTTTTCCAGCTGGCGGAGAACGCCGGGCGTCTGCCGCACCAGCCAGCGGTAGATGGGAGCTGCAGCAGCCACTTTTTCCTGCTCGATGATCTCCTCATAGGCGTGTTGGCGCACCCACGTCAGGGGGCGCTGGACGCTCTTGCGGCCAAGACCGTCGATGACGTTCTCCACCGCAATGTCACACGCAAGGTCCCACAGGCGTTTGTCCCGCTTGCCGCGCAGCCAGAGGTGGCGGAAGATGCAGTGGAACACCGTGTGGAGGTAGAGCCGGTTGAGATATTTGGGGTTCTTCTGGTAGAGCCGCAGCAGGGCGCTGGGCTGGTAGCAGAGGATGGTTCCATCCGTCGCCAGCACACCGCACCGCTCGTCGGCGGTGGGCGTCAGGGCCGAGAGGGCCTGGTCTAAAAAGCGGAAGTCCAGATACAGCCCGCTGCGCACCACGGCCAGCACCTCGCCGCCCATCCGGGCCTGCCACTCTTCGTGAGTCTCGGGTCGGGCCGACTGGAAGGGCTTGCGGGGGTCAAAAAACGTTTCCTTCTCAGAAATCAAAATCATACCTCTTCTTTTGGGGCGCAGCGGCGCGCTTTTTGTGCTCTGCGTCGGCCAGCAGGGCTGCAGCTTCGGCATTGTCGGCCTTGGCCGCGAGGGCAGCGCCCTCGGCAAAGGCATCCGTATCCATCACATCCAGCGCCAGCAGGGCTTTGACGCCCTCGGTGTCCTGCGCCTTGAGCAGACGGGTCAGCACCCGCCCGGTGTTGGTCTTGAGGAAGTCCCGGTAGGCATCCCGGGCGGCATCGCTCAGCTGCCACGGCCAGCGCAGGCGGTCGAAGCAGAGCATCGCCATCACGGAAGCGTCGTCGGCGTCGTGGCCCTGCGGGAAGATGGCGTCGTACTCCGCCGGGAGAAGCTTATTTTCGAGGAAGCACTGCCGGTAGTGGTAGCCCTGCCCCGAAAAGGTGTGGAGCAGGATGTGGGCGGGCGTCTCCTCGATGTCCTCCCAGTAGGCGGGATACCACAGCCCCGCCCGGGGCGCAGCCTCCCCCACCGGCCAGAACAGCGCCCGCACGGCCTCGGCGATGCTGCCCACGAGGGCGAACAGGCCGGTGGCCTGCTCGGGCGCAGCGCGGATGACGAGGTCTTCCAGCGCAAAGCAGTTGAGGAAGACATCGCTGCCCATGGTCAGCTCTCCTGTCCCGGCAGTCAGGCGGCGCAGCCTGCGGCAGTTGTAGAATGTGCAGCTGCCGATGACCCGCAGACTGTCCGGCAGGGTGACTTCTTCCAGGAAGTTCCCGCAGATGGGGTGGAGCTCGTCGTCCTGCGCCGGGGCGGCGGGGGCGTCGAAGTCGAAGCTGTACCGCTCTTTGCCGCTCACATCCCGGCCAAAAGCACGGGTCAGACAGAGCGTGCCGTCCTCGGCCCGCTCATAGCGGCAGGTCTTTTCCGGCCCGGGCAGACCCCGGGGCTTTTCGGAAAAACAGTAATCTCCCAGTTCGGTGATGGGCCACCGGCCCTCCCCTTCCGGCGCAGGAACAGCCCCGGGCAGCTTCACGCAGGGCTCGCCGCCGTACACCCGCACAAGGCGGGCCGTGCCGCCCGTCAACGGCAGAATATCCAGTATCATAAGAACCTCGCTCACAAAAAAGCTGCCGCACAGACACGCCGTGCAGCAGCTCCGTTCAAAACTTCATCACTGTGCGGCCTGTGCAAGGCAATCGTTCATTGCCGCAAATACCGCGTCGCTGGTCATGGTGCTGCCGGAGACAGCATCCACCCCGACGGTCGAGCCAGCCGCCAGCAGGGAGGCCGACAGCGTCTCCGCCGCCTTGCCGCCCAGCTCCGGCGTCTCGCCGGAAGCATCTATCACAACATTCGTCACCTTGCCGCCGGTGATGGTCACGGTGACGCCCACCTCGCTCAGATAGCCCTGCGCACTGGCGGTGTAGGTGCCGTCGGTGTAGGTGTCGGCATTATCGGCAGCAGGCACGGTGCCGGTGTTGGCGATATAGAGGGCCAGCACGATGCCGAGGATGACGTCCAGCACCAGCATGAGGATAATATTGCGGGTCATGTGTTTTTTCATGGTCTGTGAAGTGCTCCTTTTGCGATGTTTGGGGTCCGCTCGTTACTTTGCGGGCTTGAAGCTGTCGCGCAGGGTCACGACACGATTGTACACGCCGGGGTTCTTCGAGTCGGGAGTGAAGAAACCGGTGCGCACGAACTGGAACTTATCGCCGGGCTTTGCGTCGGCCAGAGCCTCTTCCAGCTTGCAGCCCTTGCGGACGACAACGCTGTCGGGGTTCAGATAATCCTTGTAGTCGCTGCCCTCGGGGATGGCATTCATGTTCGCCTCGGTGAAGAGCTTGTCGTACAGGCGCACCTCGGCATCCACGGCGTGGGCGGCGCTCACCCAATGGATGGTACCCTTGACCTTGCGGCCATCGGCAGGGCTGCCGTTGCCGGTCTCGAGGTCGGCGGTGCAGTGGATGACAGCGATGCTGCCGTCGGGGTTCTTCTCGACGCTCTCGCACTTGACGAGATAGCCGCCCATCAGACGGACTTCGCCGCCGACGGTCAGGCGCTTGAACTTCGGAGGCGGCACCTCGGCGAAGTCCTCGTTCTCGATCCACAGCTCCTTCGTGAAGGCGACCTTACGGGTCGTGGGGTCGTGGGCTTCACGGTTGGGGTTGTTGGCGATATCGAAATACTCGGTCTTGTCGGCGGGGTAGTTGTCCACCACCAGCTTGACGGGGTCCAGCACGGCGATGCGGCGCTGTGCGGTCAGGTCCAGCTCGCTGCGGATGCAGGCTTCCAGCTGGCGCATATCAATGAGGTTGTCGGACTTGGAGATGCCGGCCTCGCGCACGAAGGTGAAGATAGAAGAAGCGGTGTAGCCGCGGCGGCGCAGGCCGCACAGGGTGGGCATGCGGGGGTCATCCCAGCCGTCCACGATGCCCATCTCCACCAGCTCACGCAGATAGCGCTTGCTCATGACGGTGTTGGTCATGTTCAGGCGGGCAAACTCGCGCTGCTTGGGGAACTCGGTGCCAAAGATGTTCTCGATGACCCAGTTGTACAGCGGGCGGTGGTTCTCGAACTCGAGGCTGCACATGCTGTGGGTGATGCCCTCGATGGCGTCCTGGATGGGGTGGGCAAAGTCGTACATCGGGTAGATGCACCACTTATTGCCCTGACGGTGATGCTCGGCGTACTTGATGCGGTAGATGGCCGGGTCACGCATGTTCATGTTGGGGCTGGCGAGGTCGATCTTGGCGCGGAGGGTCTTTTCGCCCTCCTTGAACTCGCCTGCACGCATCCGGCGGAAGAGGTCGAGGTTCTCTTCCGGGGTGCGGTCGCGCCACGGAGAGGGACGGGAGGGCTTGCCTGCGTCGCTGCCGCGGTACTCGCGCATCTCGTCGCGGGTCAGGTCATCGACGTATGCCTTGCCCTCGAGGATGAGCTTCTCGGCGTACTCATAGCACTTGTCGAAGTAGTCGCTGCCGTAGAAGATGCCGCCGTTGGGGTCGGCACCCAGCCAGTGCAGGTCCTCGATGATGCTGTTGACATACTCTTCCCCTTCGCGGGCGGGGTTGGTGTCGTCGAGGCGGAGGTTGAACTTGCCGCCGTACTGGTTTGCGATGGACCAGTTGATATAGATCGCCTTGGCGCTGCCGATGTGCAGGTAGCCGTTGGGCTCCGGCGGGAAGCGGGTATGGATCTCGCGGATCTTGCCTTCGGCGAGGTCGGCGTCAATGATCTCGGTCAAAAAGTTTTTATCTGCCATAGTGGCGTTCCCCCTGTCAGGGCATAGCAAGCCCGGAATTACACGTTTGATACCCCTTATAATACACTATTTCCCGCTTTCCTTCAAGGTGGAAAGCCGAAGTTCCACCTGTTTTCGGCGTCGTTTTGCGAAAAAGCGTTCCCTGTCTCCCGCTTTTTGCAAAAAAAGCGAAATTCATGCTTGACATTCCGCACAGAATCTTATATAATAATCAAGCATTCAGCGAATGCGGAATATCTGTAGGGGTATAGCTCAGTTGGTAGAGCAGCGGTCTCCAAAACCGCGTGCCGTGAGTTCGAGACTTACTACCCCTGCCACAAGCGCACAGAGAGTACTCTGTGCGTTTTGTTTTTGTATTTTCCCCGGAATGTCGGACTTTCCAAAACTTTTTTGACATTTTCTGAAATTCCTGCTTGACAACAGCGCGTTTCTCAGGTATAATAACACACGTTCCGGCGGTCAACCGCCAGAAACGATGCACTTGAGCGATCATGGCCCGGTAGCTCAGTTGGTTAGAGCACCAGCCTGTCACGCTGGGGGTCGTCGGTTCGAGCCCGATCCGGGTCGCCATTTGCTGCTATAGCTCAGTTGGTAGAGCGCATCCTTGGTAAGGATGAGGTCTCCAGTTCGAATCTGGATAGCAGCTCCATCGAGAAAAAACCACTTGGATCCTTGAGATTCAGGTGGTTTTTTATATTTTCGGTCATTTTTACCACCCGGTTTTCTTTTTGCTGCGCAAAAAGGCCCCCCGGCACCATGCGGACGTGCCGGGGGGCTTTGCAATATGGAGGAAGCTGGGCGATGCGGTATGCCCCGCCGGGGTAAGTTAGTGGAGCAGCTCGTTATGAGCTGCGCCGTCGATGGTGAGCCGGGCCTCGTTCTCTGTTTTAGCATCCTGCTTCTGCTCTTCCTGTTTCGCAGGGTCGTTGTTTTTATCCTTATTTTCGGTCTCAGTGTTCTGCTCAGGGTCAGCCGGATCTTCGGTACCCTCCTGCTTTTGCTTCTCCGTTTCGAAATCGGCTCATTGAGCGTGCCGGAAACTTCCGTTCACAGCATATCGGACTGCCCGGTGGCAGTCCGATATGCTGTGATGTGCTGATAGTTCCCTGCATGAGAACTGCCGACCCCTTGCGTCCTATTTTTCAAACAGGTACAGCAGGTATCCGTAGCCCTCGGCCTCCATTTTTTCATAGGGGACGAAGCGCAGGGCCGCGCTGTTGATGCAGTAGCGCACGCCGTTGGGCGACTCCGGATCGCCGGTGAACACATGACCGAGATGGGAGTCTCCGGCGCGGCTTCTGACCTCCGTGCGGCGCATTCCGTGGCTCAGATCCTCTTTTTCCACCACAGCGGGGCCCTCGATAGGCTTTGTAAAGGCGGGCCAGCCGCAGCCGCTCCCGTACTTATCTGTGGAGGAAAAGAGAGGCTCGCCGGTCACGACATCCACATAGATGCCCTTTTCAAACTTGTCCCAGAACTCGCCCGTGAAGGCGCGTTCCGTGCCGCTCTCCTGCGTGACGCGGTACTGCTCCGCCGTCAGCTTGTCCCGGATGGACTCCGCCGCGGGCTTCTGATAGTCACCCGGGTCGATTCGCAGCCGGGAAAAGAGCTCCATCTCCGTGCGCGGAATGTGGCAGTAGCCGTTCGGGTTCTTTTCGAGGTAATTCTGGTGGTATTCCTCGGCAGGATAGTAGTTCTTGAGCGGGCCGATCTCCACGAAGAATTTCTCGCTGCGGCCGCGCTCGATCTCCGCGATGCGCTTCACCGTCTCTCTCGCGCTTTCGTTGGTGTAGTAGACGCCGGTCTGGTACTGGCTGCCGCGGTCGTTGCCCTGCCGGTTTTGCACCGTGGGGTCAATGACATAGAAGTAGGCCAGCAGCAGCGCGTCAAGACTCACCTGCTCGGGGTCGTATTCCACCCGCACGGTCTCCCGAAAGCCCGTGTTGCCCGCGCAGACGGTTTGGTAGTCGGCGTCCTCCTCGCAGGTGCCGTTGGCGTAGCCGCTCTCGGCGTCGATAACGCCGGGGATGGACTGCATCAGCTGTTCCATCCCCCAGAAGCAGCCGCCCGCCAGATAGATGACATTGTCTTTGGTATCCATATAGGTGATCTCCTCGTCGGACCGGTCAAAAGCCGCTCCGTCCATCTTTGTTTTCTGTCCGCTCTTTTCCTTCGGCACAGTCTGCTGCCCGATAGCGCAGCCGCTGAGCAGCAGCACCGCGGCGAAAAGCAGTGCCAATACGCTCCGATACATCGCGTTTCCTCCTTTCAGGGGAATCAGAACTCACTCCGACCCTTCGAGCGCCATGGGCAATGCAGCGGCGCACAGCAGGCGCTTTTTTAATCTCGCGTCAGCCCATATCGGCGGCGAGCGCCTTGTCGATTTGGGCTTGCAGCGCCTCGGCCTGCGCCTTGCCGGTGACAGCGCCGACGATGGGCTCGCCCACGATATTGCCGCTGCGGTCAACCACATAGGTGGTGGGATAGGCAAAGATGTTGGTGGTAAACTTTCCCGCCTCACCGTCGGAGTCAAAATACACATTCTGATAGGTGGCGCCCTTCTTCATCAGCACGTCCTTTGCATCCGCGATCGCCGCCTTGTCCCCGTCCAGCGTGAAGGTGTTGACGCCGATGAGGGTGCCGCCCTTCTCCGCGAGTTCCTTGTTCAGCGCGTCCAGCTCGGCAAGCTCTCCCACGCAGGGATTGCAGGTGGTGAACCAGAAATTCACTACGGTGACGGCGTTGCCGGAGAACAGCTCCTCGCTCTTCACCGTGTTGCCATCCAGGTCTTTGCCTTCAAAGGCGGGGAACTTCTGCATGCTGCCCTGCTCGGCCATCTTGTCCGCGCCGCTCTGATTGGACGGCATACTCATATTATCGACCGCGGGCATACTCATAGCGCCGTCCATGGATTTCTGCATGATCTCGGGATACTTCTTTTCCAACTCGGTCAGCTTGTTTTCAATATTACTGATCTCCGTGGTTGACTCCTTCAGCCACTCATACTCCTTGTCGGTGAACTGCTCTTTCGCGGCCTCGACGGTATCCAGCAGGAAATCGCCGTAGTTTTTCCCGTCCTCGATCATTGCCATGCCTTTGTCGGCCTCCATATAGACCTTTTCCCACAGCTCGGCATTTTCCGACAGGATCGCGTTCTCCTGCTCCAGCAGCTCCTTGTGCAGGGTGAGCGCCTCCTCGTCGGTTTTCGGCTCGCTGGTCATGGCGGAACCGCCTCCGCTCATATCCGCCTGCTTGTCGCTGCCCTTTGCGCCGCAGGCTGCAAGGGAGAGCAGCATCATCGCGCCCAGCAGCAGAGCCAGAATCTTCTTTGCATTCATATTCGTTTCTCCTTAAGCTTTGTTGTTTTCTCGCAGCGTTGCTGCGTTTTCCTTCTCTTTCCCGCTGCCGAAGCCGTAACGGAAGCACACGGCGTTCGTCGGACAGGCGCGGATGCACATTCCGCAGCGGATGCACTCGGTATGGTTGGGCGTTTTCGTCACATCCACATCCATCTTGCAGGCTCTGGCACATTTCCCACAGGAGACGCACTTACTCTTGTCCACCTTCATCTGGAAGAGGGACACCCGGTTGAACAGCGCATAGAATGCGCCAAGCGGGCAGAGCCACTTGCAGAAGGGACGGTAGAACAGTACGCTCAGCACGATCACCGCCAGCAGGATGCTGAACTTCCATGTAAACAGCTTGCCCAGCGCCGCCCGGATGCCGGAATTGGCAAGGGACAGCGGGATGGCTCCCTCCAGCACGCCCTGGGGGCAGAGGTATTTGCAGAAGAACGGGTCTCCCATGCCCACATCGTTCACAAGGAACGCCGGCAGCAGGAAAACCATCACCAGCAGGACGGCATACTTGAGGTATGTCAGAGGCTTGAGCTTCTTTGTGGAGAGCTTCTTTGTCGGGAGCTTATGCAGCAGCTCCTGAAACCAGCCAAAGGGACAGAGGAAGCCGCAGATAAAGCGCCCCAGCAGCACGCCCAGCAGAATGAGAAAGCCTGTGATATAATAGGAGAAGCTGAACCTGGAAGACCCCACTACCGCCTGAAACGCCCCGATGGGACAGGCTCCGGAGGCCGCCGGACAGGAGTAGCAGTTCAGCCCCGGCACGCAGACAGTCTTCCCCGCTCCCTGATACAGTCCGCCTTTGAGAAAGTTCGGCAGGTGCAGGTTGGTCAGCAGCGTTGCCCCTGCCTGGATCCAGCCCCGGAAGCGGGACATGGTCTGTGAAACGCCTGAAAACCTTTTACCCAATGCCCACACACTCCAGACATAGTTTAATGGCCTTGCTCAGCACCGTCGCCGCCTCGCCCTGCCATACACCGAAGCACAGCATGGCGGTTCCGGCCATCAGCAGCGCGATCTGCGCCGCGGCCTTTTTCCCGCAGCTCATTTTTCATCACCCTTTCCGATTTTCTGCCCCCATCATAGCGCGGGAGAGTTAAAGTCTCTGTTAAGAACGAAAACTTAATGCAAACCTTATCTATTCTTGCTATAATGAGAGCAGCATAAAAACGGAGAAATAAAAAGGAGGGCTCTCATGCACCTTTTAGTAATTGAAGATGAACGCGCCCTGTGCGAGACGATCGTCCGCAGCCTGCGGCGGCTGGCCTACAGCGTGGACTACTGCTATGATGGGGAAAAGGCGCTGGCGCTTCTGGGCGTGGAGCGCTACGATCTGGTACTGCTGGATCTGAATCTGCCGAAAAAGGACGGCATGACGGTGCTGCGCACCCTGCGGCAGACCGACCGGGAGACGCGGGTGCTGATCCTCTCCGCCCGCTGTGAGGTGGAGGACAAGGTGCAGGGGCTGGACGCCGGGGCGAACGACTATCTGGCAAAGCCCTTCCACCTGGCCGAGCTGGAGGCCCGCATCCGCAGCCTGACATTGCGGCAGTTCACCCAGCAGGATGTGCTGCTGAGCTGCGGAGGCCTGAGCTTTGACACCCGCTCCCGCACCGCCGCTGTCAACGGGCATACGCTGGCGCTGACCCGCAAGGAAACGGGGATTCTCGAATACCTGATGGTACATCAGGGGCGGCCCGTGAGTCAGGAAGAGCTGATGGATCATGTTTGGGACAACAGCGTGGACAGCTTCAGCAATTCCATCCGCGTCCACATCTCCGCCCTGCGCAAAAAACTCCGCGCCGTGCTGGGCTATGACCCCATCCGCAACCGCATCGGCGAGGGTTATCTGATGGGAGGCGGGGAAGTATGAAGCGGCTTTCCCTGCAGTGGCGCATCACGCTGATGTCCGTCCTGCTCATCGGCATCACCTGCGTGGCCATGAATTTACTGCTGTGCTCCTCCGGTGTGTACTATATGGACACCATTGCGGACAGCTTACAGGGCGGCGGCACAGTGATCCTGAATGATTGCGGAGCGGCGAGCTTTGACCCGCAGCTCATGGCGCCCAACGAGGAGTTGACTATCGTCGTCGATGGGGTGCAGGGGCGCTTCCGCACCACCAACTGGTACATCACGGCGGCGGTAACGCTGCTCAGCGGCTTCCTCGCCTATTTTGTCAGCGGACGCGCCCTAAAGCCCCTGCGCAGCTTTGCCTCGCAAGTGGAGCAGGTACAGCTGAACAATCTTGCCGATATGAGGATCGATGAAGATGTGCTTCCGGAGTTCCGTCAGCTGAGCCGCTCGTTCAACCAGATGCTGGAGCGGCTGAATAACGCCTTTGCCGCCCAGCGGCAGTTCACCGGCAACGCCGCCCACGAGCTGCGCACGCCGCTGGCTCTAATGCAGGCGCAGTTGGAGCTGTTTTCCGCGGAGCATCCCGATGTGCGGCCGGAGACGATGGAGTTCCTCACGCTTTTGCGTGAGCAGACGGAGCGGCTGACACAGATGACCAAGACGCTGCTGGAGATGAGCAATCTGCAGCAGGTGGCGCGGAACGAGCAGCTCCAGCTCGCCCCCATGGTCGAGGAGATCTTCACGGATCTCGCGCCGCTGGCGGAGAAGCGAAGCATCTCGCTGGAAGCGGAGGGCGACGCCGCCCTGACCGGCAGCGACGCGCTGATCTACCGTCTGCTCTTTAACCTGACGGAGAACGCCGTCAAATATAACCGTCCCGGCGGCTCAGTGCGGGTCGAGCTTGCACAGGGGCAGGAAAAGTGCATCATTCGCGTTTCCGACACCGGCTGCGGCATTCCGGAGGAATATCAGCGGAGCATTTTTCATCCCTTCTTCCGGGTAGACAAATCCCGCAGCCGCGAGTACGGCGGCGCGGGACTGGGACTTTCTCTGGTGTGGGAGATCGCCAACCTCCACGGCGGCTCCGTTTGGGTGGAGGAAAGCTCGGACAAGGGCACGACCATCGCGGTGGAGCTGCCGGCAGGAGCGGAAAACGATTCCTCCGGCGCGGATATCCCATAGCGCCCCTTGGCGGTTTCATGACGATCGTTTTTCAACCTCCACAATGTTATCGCAGCAGCTCTCGATCAGTTCCCTGTCGTGGGTGATCACGAGGATGGTTCTGCCGTTCCGCGCTTCGCTTTTCAGCCTTTCCGCGATCAGGCGCATATTCTGACCGTCAAGACCGCTGGTGGGCTCGTCAAGGATCAGTATCCCGCGGCCGGAAAAGACGGCGCAGGCGATGGCAAGGCGCTGCTTCTGCCCGCCGGACAGGGTGGACGGGTGCGCGTCCCTGTACTCGTAAAGCCCAAGCTCTTTGAGCAGGTTCCTTGCACGGCTCTTGCTTTCTTCTGTCAATCTGGTATTCAGCAGCAGCTCCTCCGCCACGCTCGCCGCAAAAAACTGCGTTGACGTGTCGTTGCCGCAGTAATAGATCTCCCTGCGCCGGACTGCCGCTCTTGCTTTTTTTCCATCTATCAGGATATGCCCCCTTGTCTGCCTTGCCAGCCCGCAGAGGATCTGCGCAAGGGTGGTTTTCCCCGCGCCGTTCTGCCCCGTTATGGCGGTCACCCTGCCTTTCGGAAAGGAGAGGGAAACATCATCGAAAATGACTTCTTTGCATATTCTTTTCGAGAGCCCTGCTGTCTTCAAGACGGCAGGGCTTTCGTCCAATACGGAGGGAGCGGGAGAGCGCTTTCCCTCGTGCGGAGAACGCAGGCCCATCCCTAAGATGTCTGCTTTTGGCAGGAGGAGCAGATCCTCCGGTGTATACTCGGCCGCTATTCTGCCATCCCGCAGATATAAAAAGCGGTCTGCGATCCCCATCAGCCAGTCGATCCGATGCTCCGCGAGGAGCAGGGTAAAGCCCTGCTCCTTGAGCTGCCGAAGGGTCTGCGCAAGCTGCCGCGTCCCGGCGGCATCGAGGTTGGCCGTCGGCTCATCGCACACAAAGACCTTTGGCTTCATGGCATATACGGACGCAATAGCCGCCCGCTGCTTTTCTCCGCTTGAGAGGACGTCAACTGCCCTGTCCCTCAAACGGGATAGCTTCAATGCCTCTATGACGGCGTCCGTCCTCTCCCGTATCTCCCGGGTGGACAGGCCGTAATTCTCGCAGGGAAAGGCCACCTCTCCGGCAAGCTCGGAGGAAAAGAACTGGCTTTTGGGGTCCTGAAAAACGCTTCCCACCAAACGCCCGATCTCCCATGTGGAAAGCCTTGATATGTCCTTGCCGTCTATCCTCACACTTCCGCTGAAGGCTCCGGGATAATAGGACGGCGCAAGCCCGTTGACAAGCCTTGTCACGGTGGTCTTGCCGCAGCCGGAAAGCCCCGTCAGCACGACGCATTCGCCGCTTTTTACCGAAAGGGAAATGCCCCGTACGCCTCTGTCCGAGTTTTCGTATTGAAAGGAAGCGCGTGTAAGCTCGATCATGCCATGCTCCTTTCCAAAACCAAATAGGAAGCCGTGACTATCGCACATGCGGCTGCCGCGATGTGATCCCGCGCCCCGATCCTTTTCTCATAATAGCTGCCGCGCACGCCCGGACGTTCCGCGCCTCTTGCAACGGCGGAAACGGAAAGCTGATCCGCAAGCTGCAATACCCGAAGAAGAAACGGAACCAGCACATACTCCATGCTCTGCACGGGATGTGCGAGCAGCTGTCCCGCCGCGGTCAGCCCCCGGTTTTTCATGGACCTGCCTACGCCTTTCAGCTCCGTCCGCATGGTAGGGAAGAAGCGAAAGACCACAAGAAGCCCGAGAATGAACGGGGTGGGCATACGGAGGCGGGATAAGAACGCGGAGAGCATCCCCGGCGGCGTAGTGATCAGATCCCATGACACCAGAAAGATCGGTGACAGATTCCAGAACATCAGAACATAAAATTCCGAAAAGACCGGCATACGCAGCCCGTGGAAGCGGATGCCGTAGAGCAGCAGCGCCAGCAGCAGATAAAAGCAGCCATAGGACGCGGCAAGGCGGAAGTTCCGCTGTAAGACGAGATAAAGAAGCGCGCCGCCGGTCAGGATGCAGGTGAGCAGCACATTCCCGCCGATGGTCACTCCGGCAAAGACGCACAGCAGCGCCCACAGCTTGACCGGCACCGCAAAGGATGCGTCCGCTCTCATAGGACGCCGGCCTTCTGAAAATGCCTGCGGATCAGCCGACTGCCCACCATGCAGCCTAAAAAGCCCATCAGCGTCGTGAACAGCAGAATAAAGGTCAGCCAGCCGGGAGAGGTGTAGTAACGCACATAGGAATCGATGTAGCTCTGCTCCATGCCGCTTGCCAGCGCAAAATCGTAGTAGGTGTCCCAGAAGAACCAGATGGGCAGCAGATTGACCCCGTTGTATAAAAGGCTCGCCACCGTCCAGGCGGCGGTCAGCCGTTTCGGTTTTTGGCAGGAGCCTTCCTTCCAGAGAATCGCCTCGCAGAGGAGCCCCACGAGAACATAATAAGGAAGCAAGAACCAGTTGCCCATCAGCAGGAAAATCACGCCGAGGATCGTCATATAGATCAGCGTCACAAACCGCTTGCCGATCCGGCTGACCATGAGCATATAGACCGGCGCGCAGAGGAACATGGTGATCCCCACCGACAGCACCATGCTGACAAAGTCGTTGGCCATGCAGACCATATTGACGACGAGCTGGATCACGATCAGCACTGCGGAGAGCAATACCGTTGTAATAACATCCTTGACCGTCCACTTTTTCTTTTTGTCCATAAATCCATTCCTCCGTTTTCTGTTAATTTATACTACTGTTACGAATCCGAGCATCCACGCAGCTATAATCTGCGATGCAAATAAAACAATCGTAAGGACCGATGCTCTGGTTTTTCTCTTTACGGCATGGCTGTTCCCCGTGAAGGACCCGCAGATGGCCGCTGCAATTCCGAAATCACGACACAGGCGCCTGGAACCGTTTTGCCAATATATTTTTCGGAAACAGCGTTTGCGCCTGCCTCATATGCGTCCGGTGTGCCGGATGCATATGCAGCAGGAGCGAGGAACGCGATCATAGTCAGCGCCGCAAGAAAGCATTGGAGGGTCCTGTATCTCATCCGTCTTTCCATAGGGTCATGACTCTATCGTCAGTCTAAAATCACAGCAGTCTCCGCCCTGTCCGAGCGTCTTTGTCCGTCCCCATTTGAGCTTTGGATGCATATGCCTGTAGGCCTCGTCATCCGCGCGGCAAAAGCCGGCCACAATCTCCGGGCAGCCGTATTTCACACAGGTGTCCTGATAGGGGCAGGCCAGCATGTCGAAGCGCATTTCCTCTTGCTCTGTTCGTATCCAATCAGCCCGAAAACCGCAGTCCTCTCCAAAGGAGCTTTTTGTCATTTTGGCAAAGAACCTCGGCACCAGCTTATACAGACCCGGTATCTTCATTGCCCCTCGGATTTTTGCACCAACGCCCGCTGCCCGCTTTTCATAATATCTATTCAGAAAAGCCGCCGCTTCCTCACGGGAGATCCCATTTCCCGTCATGGCGTCAAAGGCGGCGATGGCAGGATAGATGCGTTTCCTCGTATGCATATACATCTTTTTCGGCTCGTCGGCGTTTTCGTCTACGATTTCCGCATAACGTCTCCATGCATCTTCTATGATCGCGCCTGTCTTTTCCACGCCATACTGTTTTTCCATTGCAGATACCGCTCCGGTCAAGTATCTTTTGTCTAGCCTTCTATCCATCTGCTTTCCCGCCTTTCAGCGTCCAGCCGATCGCCCGGCTGCGCATTCCCACAAAGCGCCTGTACAGGCCGTCTTCGTGCATCAGCTCCTCATGGTTTCCGCGTTGAACGATCCTGCCGTTCTCCAGCACGATGATTTGATCTGCCGTGCGCACGGTGGACAGACGGTGGGCGATCATCAGGATCGTTTTTCCTTTTGTCAGCTCCCGGATGGCCTTTTGCAGCTCCTGCTCGTTTTCGGGATCCACGCTGGCTGTAGCTTCATCCAAAATGACGATGGGTGCGTCCTTCAGGATTGCCCTTGCAATGGAGATCCGCTGCTTTTCTCCGCCGGAGAGGCTGGAGCCTCCTTCGCCGATCGTTGTCTGATAACCGTCGGGCAGCGCCATGATAAAGTCATGGCAGCAGGCTTTCTTTGCGACTGCTATGATTTCATCCTCGCTTGCGTCCGGTCTGCCAAACCGGATATTGTTCTCGACGGTGTCCTCAAAGAGATACACATTCTGAAATACGATGGCGAAATTCTTGAGAAGGCTGCCGCTGGTATATTCCCTCACATCCCGGCCGCCGAGCGTGATCTGTCCTTCCTTCACATCCCAGAAACGGGCGATCAGACCGACCAGCGTAGTTTTTCCGGCGCCGGAGGGACCAACGATGGCGCAGGAGCTTCCCTGGGGTACGCTTAAGCTGATTTGATGTAATACCTCCTTTTCCCCGTATCCAAAGGACATATTCTTCACTTCGATATTGAAATTTTCCGGCACAAGATCAGCCCCGTTTTCGTCCAGGGATGGAATGTCCATGATGTTATCCAGCCGGTCCAGGGAGGCCTCCACCGCGCGGGCAACGGAGGACATACTGCCCGCCACCTCCACGGCGGCATAGATCATGAAGCTGGACACGAGAAGCAGCAGGCACTTCTCCGGCGTGATGCTTCCTCCTGCCAAAAGATAGGGCGCAAAAACCAGAATAGCCGCCCGTGCGAGCTTGAACACCGTCTGATAGAGCGCCGTCATTTTGGAAAACGCCTTTTCAAGCACGATATTTGCCTCTTTGCTTTCCTCGATTGCGGTGTCAACTGCTTTTCCGGTGCGCTCCGCCAGCCCAAACGCCTTGACTACGCCCATGCCCTGCACATATTCCAAAACGGCAGTGACCAGGCCAGCCTGGGCTGCCTGACGGCGGGGCGCGTGTTTCCTGCCGACCTTGCCGATAAGCGAATAAACAAGGAGCGCCACAGCAAGTCCGGCCAAGGAGATCAGCCCGATCCGCCACTCATAGATCATAAGCCAAACGCCGATCACGATGGCGTGGATAAACCCGCCCGCCACATTTTCCATAATGGTAACGGACTGCTGCTCCAGATCGCCAAGTGTGGTCGTCACCGCCGCAGTGATATCCCCGAGCCTGTTTTCATTGAAATAGCCCATAGGCGCCCTTTTCAGGCGTTCGCCGATCTCCATGCGCTTTTCCGACCCGAACGCGAAGCTGCCAAGAGTTCTGGCATTGGCAGAAAGATCGACAAACACGATTCGCCCTACAACGGAAACGATCATGATGCCAAGCGAGATCCAGATCGTGCTTTCAGGCATAACATCGCCGGAAAGCTGCTTCAGGATTCCTGTGAGCACCGTTAGAATGGCCATGATTGGGATCATCTCAAAGAATGAGCTGACGAGGTATGCAAGAAAAGAGCGGATAAGACGCTTCTTCTGTAAGCCCGAGAACAACAAAAGTCTTTGAAACAGCCTTATCATCCCGCCACCTCCTCTGCGATATCTCTGCCCTGCATATGGGCTTTCCACAATTCCTTGTATAGATCGCTTGTTTCAAGAAGCTCCTCATGGGTTCCTTCCGCAGCGACATTCCCTTTCTCCACGACAAGGATCTTGTCTGCTTTTGTAATGGTAGACAGCCGATGCGCAATGACGATTAAAGTTTTTCCTGCTACAAGCCCTGCGATGGATGCTTGAATAACGGCCTCATTTTCAGGATCGGTAAATGCCGTGGCTTCATCCAGCACCACGATCGGACTGTTCTTCAGGATTGCCCTTGCAATGGCGATACGCTGCCTTTCTCCGCCGGAAAGGTGGCTTCCCGCATCGCCCGCCAGCGTATCATAGCCCTCCGGCAGAGCGGCGATGAAATCGTGACAGCTCGCCTTTTTTGCCGCTGCCTCGATCTCTGCGTCTGTGGCCTCCGGTTTTCCAATCCGAATGTTTTCCCGGATAGACAGATGGAACAGGAAGTTATCCTGTGACACATATGAGACAAGCTCCATTATCTGAGGAAGAGGAATGTTCCGCACGTCCACGCCGCCAATACGGACGCAGCCGCTCTCCGCCTCCCAGAAGGAGGCGATGAGCCGCGCGATGGTAGATTTACCGGAGCCGGAGGGACCCACAATGGCCGTCATACCGTTTTTTGCGCAGTCAAAGGAAATCCCATGCAAGACCTCCGTCTCTTTGTACCGGAAGGTAACACGATCAAAGGATACGTCGGCGTCCGCAAGGACAGCTCTCTCGGTCGGCCGCACAAGCTCCGGCTCATCCAGAAGATCCCCTACCTCTTTTACGGTGGAATCCACCATGGCCAGGCTGTCGGTGTACTGCAATGCCTGAATCAGTGGTTTTACGAGTCCAAGGGCGAGGATGATGCAGGTGATCAGCGTACCCGCTTCGACCCTTCCGTTTATAAAGAGCCAGCTCCCCAAGGGCAGCACGCCCACAAGCGTTGCCGTCAAGATGGAAAGCCCCATCACATAGTAGCCGCTGGTCTGCTTGAACCAGGTCACTTTGGCTGTCTCGTTTTCCGCCACGGCGTCGGCGTATTTTTTATATGAGCGTTCACCCTGATTGAACGTCTTCACCACTTCGATGCCGCCGATGTATTCCACCGTTGCGGCATCCATGTTTTTCCCTGCGGCAAGTACTCTGGCGTATCTCTTCTCGTAATCCTTCATCATTCCCATATAGCAGAAGGCACCCACCGGAATCGTCACAAGAGAGATCAGCGCGAGTCTCCAATCAAGGCTGAAGAGGTAAACGAGCATTAGAACTGGGATCAGGATGTTGGCAGTGAGCTCCGGTACCATATGCGCCAGCGGAAGCTCCAGCTTTTCCACGGTGTCCACGATGATCGTTTTGAATTTCCCGGACGGCGTATCAAGGATCGTTCCCATGGGGACACGGGAGAGCTTCTCTGTTATCGCCATGCGGATATTCCGCAGAATGATAAAGGCAGACTCATGGCTTTTCATTGTAGAAAACGTTCCGAACCACACCTGCCCGAGATAGCCCGCAAACGCAATCAATGCCAGAAACGCCAACCTGCTGAAAGCATAGTCTTCGTGGCAGATCATAATGATCCCGCGGGACACCGCAATGTAGGGGATCATGCCGCAAAGCGCCCCCAAAACCGCAAGTACAACGGAGCCGATCAGTTTCCCTTTGCACGGCTTCGCAAAATCCATCAGAATCGTCATCGCCGAGTTTTCTTTTCCTGTCATCATTCCTCACCTCGCAAAAGTCTTACAATCTTTTCTTTCTGTCCACCGGAAAGGTCCTCCACGATTTCTCCGTCCCGGATGAACAGTATTCTTGTGCAGATCCGCATCATAAACTCAATATCATGTGTGATGATCAAAAGCACCTTGCCTTGCGTCGCAAGGCTTCGTGTCAAGGTGCCGACCTCTTCCATGCTTTTCAGATCCAGTCCGCTGGTAGGCTCATCGAACACCAGCAGCTCCTTGCCGCAGATATCGCTCACCACGACCGCAAGGCGCTGCATCTGCCCGCCGGAAAGAGACAGGGGATGCCGTTCCTTATACGCCAGCAGATCCACCTTTTCTAATGCGCGGTCGATCTCGTCTTTGTTCGGGGCCTTTATACCAAGCGCGCATTCCGCCGCCACGCTGTCGGTAAAGAGCTGGTGCCCCACATCCTGCATGACCATGTATGCCTTTTTCCGTCTCAACCGCCGGCTCATCGGTTTTCCGGCCCACAAAACAGTACCGGAGCCGTTCTTTTGCAATCCGCAGAGCATTCTGGCGAGGGTCGATTTCCCGGCGCCGTTGGCGCCCGCAATGGCGATGATTTCTCCGCGGCTTGCCTGAAAAGAGATATCATTCAATACATACCGGCCGCCGAGACGGACGCTGATTTTCTGAGCGGAAAGCGATCCATCGGCAGCGATTGTTTCCACACCGCCCGATTCGGATACCGACAGATCCCTGACACGCAGTCCCATTCTGCGAATATCTGCTTCAGGCAGCGCCTTGAACGCTGAAGCCTCCATGTCCGACGCAATCCGGCCATCCTGCATATAAACGACGCGATCCACAATGTCCATCAGATACCAGATGCGGTGCTCTGCGATCAGAATGGTCTTTCCTGATATTTTCGCCCGTTGGAGCAAATCAGCCAATTCTCCGATGGCCTTCATGTCGAGATTCGATGATGGCTCGTCAAACACAAGGACATCGGGAGCCGAAGCATACACGCTGGAAAACGCGATCTTCTGCTTCTCGCCGCCGGACAGTTCAAAGATATTTCGACCCCGGAGCCCGCTAAGATGCAGCTCCTCCGTAAGTTCATCCAATCGGGAGCGCAGAGCCTCTCGCGGAATGCCCCGATTTTCAAGCCCAAACACGATCTCGCTGTCCGTATCCGTATTGAAAAACTGCGTTCGAGGATTCTGAAAAACCGTCCCTACCGCATCCGATAGCGCAGCAATCTCTGTCTCCCGGGTATCCATACCGTTTACCTTCACCTGCCCCGAAAGATTGCCGTGGAAGAAATGGGGAATCAATCCGTTTGCGAGCCGTGTAACTGTTGTTTTTCCACATCCGGATGGTCCGCAAAGCAGCACGCATTCGCCGGACCGAACGATAAGGTTCAAATCAAGGACTCCGCCGTTCCCGCTTTCAGCGTATGTAAAAGAGACATTTTGAAACGATATCATAATCAAAACACCCCTTTCATGCCCGCGTATACCATGCCGGCAGCGAGCGCAGCGTAAGCAATCACCACCAGCAAATCAGCAAACGAAAACGCGATTTCCTCTATACAGCTTCTTTCGCCTGTGTGCTCAATGCCTCTTGTAATCGCTGCCTGCGTGATCTCGTCCGAAATTCTGGAAGCAGAAACAAGCAGGGGAACATAGACATGCTCCATCGTCTGTACAGGATGGCTGATCAGCCCAGCCGCGGACGCTGATATCCCTCGCAGCGCCATGGCATCCCGTATGGAGGCCCACTCCTCTCTCATGGTCGGGAAATAACGGAGGGTAACGGCAAGAGCATCGTGAGTCCCTTCGACAATCGGAGCTTTGTGATCGCCGCAAGAAATTTACTTACGCTTGTCGTTGCAATCAGAAAGCTGCCCAGCATAAAACAGGGAAGAAGCTTGCGGATATACACTGCAAACATATAGACGATCCCGCCGAAAGTCACGGGCAGCCTCGGTACGATAAAAAGCTGGATCAGCAGAAGCGTGAGAAAAAAAGCTGCGTATTTCAGCGTTCTTTTCAGATTGCCGGAAGTGCTCAGAAGCACAAGCGGAATCCCCGCAAGCACACACTCCACCGCGATGCTTTTATTCATAAAAACGGAAAGGCTTGTGACCGCGAGAATCAGAAGCTTCGTCCGTGGGTCGAGTCTCATTTATACAACTCCTGCTTTTTCAAAGTGTTTTTTCATAAGCTTCTTTCCAATCAGTCCGCCGATGATCGCGCAGACGATCGTCCCGATAATCATTGCGGGGATCGCCCACCAGGCAGCCCCAATCGAATGAATCACTCCTTCAAAGGAGGAGAAGTCGCCTTTATTCTTCATAAAAGCATCAAACTGTGCGGGCATGACAACCATTGGAATGTATGCCCCCATCGGCGCAAGCGCCATGACGCAGTAGGCAAGCAGGTTTTTCTTAAAGGATCTGAAATCAGCGGAAGCGCAGATAAGATCCGCGATCAAGCCGAAGCCCAGGAAGAATACGGACATCATCCAGAACATTCCTGTAACAAACAGCAAGATCGCCGCGATTACACCGAGAATGGAGAGAGCTCCCTTCTTCGGTATTTTTGCCACATAGAGCATGAAAACTGTCCCCGTAAAGAGCGCCACGATCATTGGCATAAACGGGAAAGTGACCGGCGTCATCTGCGCAGCACCGCTAATCACAAACGCCACCGCAGCATAGAGGAGCGAAAAGATGCCCACTGATATAAAGTCCCTTGTTTCCAGCTTCTTCGAATCTGTTTTAGGCATAATAAACGACCTCCAATTTTATATCGTTTGGTTAGAATATGCTAACTCGCGTGCAAAAAATTAAAGTGCTTGTGTGATCGTGCATTATTCCAGCCGGAGCAAGCCTTTCCAGCCAGAGTTGAAAAACTTTGCAAGCTCCTCAATATACCGCATCGCTTCATCTTTGGGCATATCATGGGCAATCGTCTCACATACCGCCGTAAAATAGGCGCTGGTAATCATGTGGTGAAGCTGCTTTGTCATTTTCCCGGAGAGCTTTCCTCTTTTGCGGAGAAGTGCGTAGTATTCCTCTGAGCACTCTACCTCCAGTTCCACAAGCTCCTCCAAAAAATTTGCATAGCGCGTACCTTCCGCCCGGCAGAGGATCAGCTTGAAGGCATCAAAATGGGCGTACATATATTCCACAAAGACACGTAAATACTCAGTGGACAGCTTCAGGCTGTCCTTTGTCTTTTCCTCGGAGACAAGATCGAAATGGGCGGCCTGTGCGGCTTTGAACTGCTCCAGCAGTCCCTTTGCCGCCTCGCCCACAAGATCTTCAAAAAGCGCAGCCTTATCCGGGTAATAGCCGTAGAAGGCGCCTTTCGTGAAGCCCGCCTCTGCGACGATTTTATTCAGAGATGCGTCCTTGAATCCTTTTTCCAGGAATTCTTTTTTCCCCACTTCGAGGATCTTCATTTGAGTCTCTGTACGTTCCATTGATGCCTCCTGATATACCGGTAGTATATACTACTGGTATATTATAACCGAGCAGATCGAGTTTGTCAATGAGGTTCGTGATTTTTCTGCTTGCCCAGTTCAATACAGAGACTCTCTGTCCGCCTGTCCTGGATGCCTGCGCATATTCTTTTCAATACTCCAAGCATCGCCATACAGCGCAAGGCAGGAACACCGCAAGTGGTGTCCCTGCCTTTTCGGATAGGCTGTTTGGCAAACGCAAACCGCGCAAGCTGTCGCTAAAGTTATCGTCAGCGGCGGGCATCATTTCTCACTCCGCCAATGCCTTATAGAGCATGGCGCCCGCCGCGAAGCTCAGAAAATACGGCTGCGCCGCAAGAATCGTCAGCACCGCGCCGATGGGCTCCACCACGCCGGAGAGCATGCCGCCGAGAAACGCCCTGCCCTTGCTCTCGCTCTCCGCCCGGAGCGGCATGGAGATGATCGCCCCCTCGGGAAAATTCTGAATGGCGATGCCAAGGGACAGGACAAGTGCGCTTGCCGTTTTCGTAAGGCGCAATCGTCATCTCGTAATCGTGCCATTTGTCGCAGCCGCCTTTCGCCCGCACAAATGCCTGGTACATCCGTTTCCTCCAGAACGGCTTGTTGCAGTCCACGAACCGCAGCCTGCGGCAGATCGGGCCAGAAATAGAGGGTCTCAAAGGCTGTGACCGCATCGAACCAGTCGTCTGCGAAGATCATATCCGCCACACTGCCTTGCAGAACGGCGCTGCATTCAGCCCCCACCGGGCCACGGCACTGTGCCCGACATTCATCATGGCGACCATCAGCTTCCCGCCAAGCCCCACAGGCTTGCGGGTGTTCTCAAAAAATAACATCCTGCCCCTCCGATTTCACACATTCCGCATAGGTCAGCAGGAACGAGGCTTTCAGAACAACGCTTTTCCGCACGGACCAACCGTTTTGCCGCAGGAAACGCAGGTATCCCTCGCTCGTCCACCTGCTGTGGAGGGGAAAGCCCGCCAGCTTCATGAAAAAGGCTTTGACCTTGCCGGAAAACGAGTTCCCCGCGTGGGTGAAGGTGGGCGCGATGAGCACGCCGTCCTCTTTCAGTACCCGATGGATCTCGGCAAGGGCTTTCTCCGGCTGCGGCACGATGTGCAGCGCGTTGGACACGATCACTACATCAAAGGACTTATCCGCGTAGGGCAGGCAAAACATATCCTGCACGGAAAAGTGCAGCTTCGCCGAGCCGTTGTCCCGCTTGGCCTCTGCAATCATCTCCGCGGAGGCGTCCGTCGCCTCAATATGCGCCGCCGCGTTCACGATGTGCTTTGCGATCAGTCCCGTACCGGTGGCAAGCTCCAGTACCGTCTTGGCTTTCACGACCGGCCGGATCAGCGTGTACATCTCCTCATACGCCGCCCGATCCTTTCGCATAAAGCGGTCGTAACAACCGGCATTTCTGTCCCAGAAACTTTTTTGTTCACTCACGGCTGTCTATCTCCCCATGCGGGCATCCGTCCCGCCGCTGCCTGGCGTATTCCAGCAGGGCGGCACACGCCGGGCAAAGCGCCCCGTCCCTTGTCCCATGTACGCCCCGGCAATACCGGCGCACCATGAGGGTAACGGTTTCGATCTCCTTTTCCTTGTTCAAGCTCTGAGTTCCTTTCTGCTCTGTATTTCAGTTAGCCTTCTCTAACCGCTTGGCGGAAGAAAAGGCAGGCCGCCTGTGCAGTCTGCCTTTGCTTCAGTCGCATATCAACCCCGGTTATCACAACGCCGTTGTCAGCGCAGGGGCCGGCAGCGGTTACTCAAGTAACTGATATGTACTGCTTCCGGCCATCATCCCTCGGGCAGATCCGATGTGCGGCTCTTTTGCTCTTGCTGTTCCAGCGTGTCCAGCAGCTGGCTTATGCTCTTTTTCCCGAACAGTACCTTTTCGCCGTTCAGCACGAGACAGGGTACGCTCATGACATTATACGTTTCCTTCAAGGCGGGGAAGTGATTCAGATCGTATGCCTCTGCCCTGACATTAGGGTTGAGGGCGGCTATGTGCTGGGCTGCGATCACCAGCTCCGGGCACATGGTGCAGGACAGCGAAACGAATATCTGCATATCTATAGGTGCATCAAGAGCCTTTATTCGGCCCATAGTTTCCCCGTCAAGAGCCTGTCCCGGTCCGGCCACGTTGTAAAGCCCCATGATAAAAGAAGTAAATTCGTGTCCGCCCGGTACCCCGTGGAAAGCGAGACCGGAGTCGCTGCCGTCAGAGCGCAGCACACGCACCAGCGGCATATGCTCAGCGCCTTCGGTAGATTTTCTTACTGTGAGTTTGGGTGTGAGTCGTGCAAGCTCCTCCATATAGGAGCGGAGTTCCTCTGAAACAGCCTTCTCGTCAAGGCAAAGCTCCAGTATCAGGGGCTCCTGCATTCTTTCAAATACTGCCTCAAGCTGCTGCATTACCTGCTGCGGGAATATCCCCTCGGGCTGAGCCTCGCCGCCGGATGCCGCCTTCGTTTCTTTTATCTCCGGCTTTCGGGGGCGAAGACCAGTTTTTTCCTGCATGGCTGCGGCATACTTTTCCAGCGCAGTCGCAGCCTTTGCACCATCGCCCACGGCGGTGACCACCTGCCGCAGCTCCTTCACGCACACGTCGCCCGCGGCGTATACGCCCTCAAGGCTCGTCCGCTGCGAGCCGTCCGTAACGATATAGCCTCTCGGGTCAGTCTCAATCTTGTCCCGGATCAAGGCCGTTTCCGGCTCGTAGCCTGCAAACACAAACACGCCGAAGGTATCCCCATCCGGTGCGAAAACCGTTTCCTCCCCGGTTCTCAAATCTCTGTATCGCAGGCTCCGCAGAGCCGTATCGCCCGTGGCCTCCACCACTGCGGTATGGGAGAGAACAGTGATCTTCGGATGCTCTTTAGCGGCGCGCGACACAGCCTCGGCGCAGGTGAAGTCCTCCTCGCGAATCAGTATGGTGACGTGCTTTGCGTAGCGTGTCAGGAAAACGCTCTCCTCCGCCGCGGCAAAGCCGCCGCCTATGACAAAAACCTCCTTGCCGGTAAAAAACTCGCCGTCGCAGGTGGCGCAGTAGGCTACGCCCCGTCCACGGAACTCCGCCTCGCCGGGAAAGCCTATCATACGCGGATGGGCGCCCGTGGCCAGAAGCACGCCAAAGCAGCGGTATTCTCCGCGCCCGGTCTTCACGGTCTTGACGTCTCCGTCCAGTTCAAAAGCCGTGACCTCGGCCAGCAGGAACTCTGCACCGAAGCCCTCTGCCTGCTGCCGCATTGTGTCCGTCAATTCTCTGCCGCTGGTTTTTGCTACGCCGGGATAGTTCACGATCTCATTCGTGATAGTGATCTGGCCGCCGAAATGCTCCTTCTCTACCACCAACACGCGATAGCGTGCCCTGGCAAGATAAAGGGCCGCCGTAAGCCCGGCCGGCCCTCCACCTATCACGATCACATCATAGAGCTGTTCCATCTCCATTACAGCATCCCCACAAGGTCAAGGCTGGGCTTGAGGGTCTCGGCTCCGGGCTGCCACTTGGCGGGGCAGACCTGGTCGCCGTGCTCCGCCACAAACTGGCTGGCCTGAAGCCTGCGGAGAAGCTCGTCGGCATTGCGGCCCACATTTCCTGCGTTGACTTCGTATACTACGATCTTGCCCTCCGGGTTCACAATGAAGCTTCCGCGCTCTGCAAGGCCGTTTTCCTCGATATACACCTCAAAGTCGCGGCTCAGCGCATGTGTAGGGTCGGCCAGCATGGGATAAGTGATCTTGCTGATGCGCTCAGAGTGGTCATGCCACGCCTTATGCACGAAATGTGTGTCGGTGGATACGGAATAAACCTCGCAGCCGGCCGCCTTAAACTCAGCGTATTTGTTCTGCAAATCCTCAAGCTCGGTGGGGCAGACAAAGGTAAAGTCTGCGGGGTAGAAGAAGAACAGGCTCCATTTGCCCAGCACATCCTGCTTGGTCACGGTCCGAAACTCTCCGTTCTGATATGCCTGTGCGGAAAAATCGCTGATTTCTTTGTTAATAAGTGACATGGTTTAATCTCCTTTTCGTTTTAATTGGTTTGATTGGTTTGATTGCCGAATCGGGGGACGGCGTCATTCCATTGTCATGGAGGGTGCGGTGTAGACCCGTGCCTTCAGCTCGCCGTTGAGCATATACAGCCCCTTGCTGTCTCCGCCGAACAGCTCCATCTTGGTGATAAGGTCGGCGGCATTCTTCTCTTCCTCGCCCTGTTCCTTAATGAACCAGTCCAGCATCTGCATGGTGCGGAAGTCCCTGACATCGTATGCGGCGGCGTAGATGGCATCGATGCCGGCGGTGACGAGCCTCTCATGCGCCAGCGCCTTTTTCAGAGGGGTCATGTGATCGTCTCGTTCCCACTCCGGCTTTGCGATGGCCTCAAAGGTGACGCCCTCGCCGTTGTTCTGCAAATACTGATAGAACAGCATGGCGTGATCCCGTTCCTCCTGCGCCTGCACCCGATACCAGTTCTCAAAGCCGTCTAAGCCCACGGAGGCGTAGTAATTTGCAAAATCCAGATACAGATAGGCGGAGTAGAACTCCTTGTTGATCTGCTCGTTGAGCAGCTTCGATACGTTTGCGTTCATTGAGTGCCTCCTTCAGCGTTGTTTTCTTCCTGTTCCCTGCAATCGGGACAGATATACCGGATTTTAAGATCATACGAGAGGATATCGCATCCCAGCGCGTACTCGATCCGGCTCTGTATATCCGGCAGGTGAACGTCCGCGATTTTCCCGCACCGGCTGCAAATCAAGTGATCGTGCCGTTCCGTTCGGTCGTACCGGTCCGGCGAACCCGACTCGGTGATGCGGCGCAGCAGCCCCTCCTCCGTCAAGGTATTCAGATGCTTATACACGGTGCCAATGGCGATGCTGGGATGCTCCTTTTTCATCTCCATGAACACCTGTTCCGCCGTGAGGTGCCGCTGAAGCTCCGTTACGACAGCCAATATTTCCTCTGCGTATTTCGGCATACTGCCGCCCCCTAAATACAAGAATAAGTCTTATTCTTACACCTTTATTATATCCATATTCTTCTTTTTGTCAACTGCAATTGAAGATTTTTCACTTTTTTGCAAATATCTGTTGATATTTCCAACTGTGCCTGTTATTGTCTCAGTATAAACTGTATCAGCAGTGAACACAGTTACATTGGAGGTGTATTCATGCGTCAGATATTACTTTTTGCGGCACTTGCCGCCTCGCTTGCGCTGCTGAGCGGCTTCGCGCTGTCCAGAGCAAAAGAAGGCAAGGCGGAGGATATGACAGGCAAAGCGGTGTATCAGAAGATCAGCGCCGAGGAAGCCTATGAGATGATGGCCTCGCAGGAGGTCGTGGTGGTGGACGTCCGCACCCGGGAGGAATACGACGGTGGGCATATTGAAAACGCCGTCCTTGTGCCTAACGAGAGCATCGGGAGTGAAATGCCCGAGGCGCTGCCCGACAAGGAAGCCACGCTGCTGGTCTACTGCCGCAGCGGCCGCCGCAGCAAAGATGCCGCTCAAAAGCTGCTGGCACTGGGGTATCAGAGCGTCTACGACTTTGGCGGCGTCATCGACTGGCCCTACGAGCTTGTGAAGGAGAGATAAAGGGTGGACAGTTCCTTTAATCTGGCCGTCCACGCGCTGGTCTGCCTGAGCCACAGCGGACGATCACTCAGCAGCGAGGCGCTGGCGGAGAACATCTGCACCAACCCCACCCGCGTTCGCCGGGTGCTGGCGGGGCTGAAAAAGGCGGGGATGGTGGAGACCCGGGAGGGCTTGGACGGCGGCTACCGCCTGACGGCAGACCCGGCGAGCCTTACCCTACGGCAGGTGGCGGAGGCAGTGAATACCCGCTTTGTGGACTGCGCGTGGCACAGCGGCGACATTGACCGGGACTGCGCCATCTGCTCCGGCATGGCGGGCGCGATGGACACGCTGTACCGGAACATGAACGAGGAATGCGCCGCCTACCTCTCGCACATTACGATCACAGATATTGAAACACAGCTTTTTACACAGAAATAGGAGGATATACGACGCTTCCCATTGCGGCCAACCGCTTTGAAAGTGAACGGCCTGCGGGATCTGCTCCTTCTCCAGCAGCAGCTTGCCCAGCGCGTATGCGGAGCAAGGATTACCGGCCTCTGCCGATTTTTGAAACCACTCTGCCGCCGCTTTTCGGTCAATCGATATGCCAAGCCCGTCCTGAGATGCCTTTCCCGGCTGGTGTGCCGCGAAGGACTTCCGGTTCCGCTCATCTCGCAGCCGTCTTTGCAGCGGGCGGAACATCCTTCCGCCGAAGTCAGCGAGGATGCGGCAGCCGCCATCCAGTCCGCCGGCTTTGAGCTGCGGGGCGGCTTCCATAGCGGTCATATCCTCCAGCGCCCTTTTAGAAATTGAAAAAGGGCGCCGCTTTTTTCGGCCCGTCAAAGCCGACAAAACGACGCCCAAATATTTGTGATTCTTTTTCTGCGATGATGCCGCTTATTTCGAGAGAAAAGTCCTCTCTCAAAGGGCGCTGGAGGTTGGAAACTGTCCAAGACATGAGAGCCTCCGGTTCAAATCCGGTCAGTTGCCCCGAAGCCTCCATAAAAATCTATGGTTCAAAAGAAAAAATCCGGGCTCAAAAAAGCCCGGAAACGGTTGATGCGCCTGGCTTTGCGCCAGACGCATCTATACCGATAACTCTTTATGGAGCTGCTATCCAGATTCGAACTGGAGACCTCATCCTTACCAAGGATGCGCTCTACCAACTGAGCTATAGCAGCACACTCACAGCTCGATTATAATACCATAAACTCTGCCGCATTGCAAGCGTTTTTTGCAAAAAAATCTGGCATTTTGCGTTTTTCCGCCCGGATGCAGAAAAACGGCTGCCGTTTTTCCACGGCAGCCGTCTGCATTGTTGAAACTATTACTCGATAAGGCCGTTCAGCAGGGCCAGGCACTTGCGGCTGTGCAGCTTGCGGATGGCCTTTGCCTCGATCTGGCGGACGCGCTCACGGGTGACGCCGAAGTCGCGGCCCACCTCTTCCAGCGTGCGGGGACGGCCATCGTCCAGACCAAAGCGGAGACGGATGACCTTCTCTTCACGGGGGGTCAGGCTCTTGAGGGCCTGATTGATCTGCTGGGCCACCATGGCGCGGTCAGCAGCCTTGCCGGGAGCCTCGGCGTTCTCGTCGGCGACGAAATCGCCCAGAGAGGAATCCTCTTCCTCGCCCACGGGGCTCTCAAGGCTGGCGGGCTCCTGTGCCATGCGCTGGATCTCACGCACACGCTCGACGCTCATGTCCATGGCCTTTGCCAGCTCTTCCGGGGTGGGCTCGTGGCCGTTCTGGTAGACCAGCTGGTTGGTGGCCTGACGCATCCGGTTGATGGTCTCGACCATATGCACCGGGATGCGGATGGTGCGGGCCTGGTCGGCGATGGCGCGGGTGATGGCCTGACGGATCCACCAGGTCGCATAGGTGGAGAAGCGGAAGCCGCGGTCGCAGTCGAACTTCTCAGCCGCCTTGATGAGGCCGATGTTGCCCTCCTGGATGAGGTCGAGGAAGGCCAGATTGTGGCCCACATGCTTCTTGGCGATGGAGACCACCAGACGGAGGTTCGCTTCACTCAGGCTGCGGCGGGCGTTCAGGCCGTCGCGGCGGGTCTTCAGCAGCTCCTGACGGCGCTCCTCGGTCAGGGGGCCGTTCTCCACAGCCTCCATGGCCTCTTCCTCAGCGGCCTTTTCCTCGGCGTCCTCGCTGGGCTTCTCGCTGCCCTCTTCGTCGATGTCCTCGGTGTAGCTGCGGCTGTTCTCGTCTTCCTCGAACGAGAAGCGGGCGCTGTTCTTTTTGATGTACTCGGGCGCACTGTACTTCTGGCGGTCGGCCTGCAGGATATGGGCAGCCTCGGCGCCGGCGTGGATGCGCTTGCTCAGGTCAACTTCCTGCTCCGCGCTCAGCAGAGGGATCTGGCCGATCTGCTTGAGGTAGTTCTTGACGGGGTCGTCCAGCAGCTCATCCATCGCCGCCTTCAGGTCGGCGGGGTTCTCCTCGGCGGCCTCTTCCTCGTCGTCGCCGCCCAGACTCAGCTCGTCGCTGTTGTTCTCGGCGTTCTCCACCTCGGCGATGATGCTGTCCACGTCCAGATTCACATCGGCGTCGGCCTCATCCTCGATGATCTTGATGCCGCGCTCTTCAAGGAGCGTATAGAGCGTTTCCACATCCATCCTGCACTGTGCGGCCAAAGTTTTGGCCTCCTGTGCCGACAGGGTGCCTTCGCCTTTCGTCAACAGTTCCTTCAAAGTCATGCCCATTTCGCTCTCTCCTTCTCACTGCGGGGGAAGCGCCCCGCAAGTGAACTTGTCTCATAGTTTCGGTCTTGATGCATAGAAGTTGTTTTCATGGCCAGACGGTGTGCAATGGCTGTGAAAACAGCTTCTTAGATCACAAGACCTCCGTTGACGCCGAACACCTGGCCGGTGATGTAGCCGGCGTCTTCTCCGGCGAGGTACAGCAGAAGCTTTGCCACCTCTTCGGCGGTGCCGAGACGGCCCACAGGGGTCTCTTCGGCCAGCGCCGCTTTGTCCTCAGCAGTGAACGAGGCCATCATATCGGTGTCGATGACGCCGGGGGCCACACAGTTCACGGTGATGCCGCTGGGACCTTCTTCTTTTGCCAGCGCCTTGGTCAGGCCGATGAGGCCCGCCTTGGCGGCGGAATAGTGTACCTCGCAGCTGCCGCCGGTCTGGCCCCACATGCTGCTCACGGTGAGGATACGGCCCGCTTTGCGGCGTATCATCCCGGGCAGGGCCAGCTGGCAGAGGTTGAACGCACCGGTCAGGTTGACGTCCAGCATCCGCTGCCACTCTTCCGGCGTGATGTCGGTGAACAGCTTCTGCTGGGCGATGCCCGCGTTGCTCACCAGCACATCCACCCGGCCCAGCGCCTGCTCGGCGGCGCGGAAGGCCAGCTCACAGCTGGCCCGGCTGGCCACGTCACACTGGACGGCCAGTACGCCCGGCAGCTCTTTTTGCAGGGCTGCGGCGGCCTCGGCGTTGGTGTGGTAGAACACTGCCACCCGGCAGCCCGCCGCGTAGAATGCGCGGGCTGCTGCTGCGCCGATGCCCCGGTCGCCGCCCGAGATAAGGACGGTGCGCCCCTTCGCCGCCGGGGCAGTGCTCCGGGGCTCTGCCGCAGGTCCCGGCTCCCGTTCCGGTGCCGGTGTGTTCTCCGGCGCAGCGCTGACCGGCGTTTCCCTCGTTTCCTGCACCGGCGGTGCGGTCACAGCCGCTTCTTCCGGCTCGGGCAGGGTCGGCCTGCGCTGTTCTGTCTTCGGCCCGGCGTCTGCAAGGTCAAATGTCAGCTCAAATTCGTCGTTGTACAAGAGTCAAACCCTCCTGTCCACTATTTTCGGCCGCAGCGCCTCTTCGTGTCAAAGCCTCTGCGGCGGGAAAGGAAACAGCTTCCCCCACCCCGCCGGAGCTGCGCTCTGCTCACTTTTTCCGGTCTAGTCCGGCTCTGCGGCGCGCCCGGCGGCATTTGTGTGGTTTCGACAAGTTTCCATTGAATAATATAGCACAATCGGGCGAAAAAATAAAGTGGTCACCGGTGATTATTTCACGCAGTTCCCACTTTTTTCACAGATTCAGGGGTTCACGGGAGGCTTCCAGCGGGGCTTTGCGGCCCGCCTGGCCCGCAGTGAAACGAAAAATTCCTGCAAAAGCTGCTGTGCCTCATCGGCCCGCAGTCCCTTCTCGATGACGGGGTGATGGTTGAAGGGCTGGGCGAAGAGGTCTGTCACCGAGCCGCAGCAGCCCGCCTTGACGTCGGCGGCACCGTACACCACCCGCTTGATGCGGCTGTTGATGATGGCGCCGCTGCACATGGGGCAGGGCTCCAGCGTCACGAACAGCTCACACTGCCACAGCCGCCAGCCGCCCAGCTTTTTGCAGGCCGCGTCGATGGCCAGCAGCTCCGCGTGGTGGAGGGCGTTTTTCTCCGTCTCGCGGGTGTTGTGGGCGGCAGAGATGATCTCTCCGTCCCTCGCCACGACCGCGCCCACCGGCACTTCGCCCAGCGCAGCGGCCTTCCGGGCCTCTTCCAGCGCCGCGCCCATCAGCTCAAAATCGGTCATCCCATTCCCCTTTCTGCCAGCCGTGCGGCAAACACGAGGCAGTTATTTATAATATGTAACGCGCTGCCGGGCCATACGCTCTTCGCTTTCCGGGCCGCCCAGCCGAAGATGAGCCCCATGCCCAGCCCATAGGCCCGGACCGTCCAGCTGCCGTGCAGGGCCGCAAAAAGCACCGCCTGCACCACCACAGCCCCCGCGCCGCCCAGCGGCTGCAAAAGATAGAGTGCCCCGCCCCGGAAGGCCAGCTCTTCCGCCAGAGGGGTCACAAGGCAGATGCGCAGCGCAGCCCACGCGAGGGCCGCGCCCTCGGGCAGAGCCGTCTTTTCCGCCGGGAGCAGCAGCTGTGCTCCCGCCGCCAGCAGCGCCCAGAGCACGGCCGCCTCGGCCAGGACCCGGCACTGAGCCGGAAAAGACGGCTTTTCCGTTTCCCCTATCAGTCTTTTCACGGCGCCCCCTCCTGTCGGCGGACATTGTACCATACTGCCGCCCCGTTTTGCAAGCAGTTTTTCGTTCATTCGAAGAAATTTTACTCAAAAGATTGACATTCCGCCCGGCGTTCTGGTATACTTTGTACGACTTTTTTGTAGATTTGTCGTTTTACCAAAGACACACGATGAACGCACCCATGGAGGTACGAGCTATATGATACGCATTCTTACCGATTCCGCATCCGACATCCTGCCCGCCGAGGCCGCGCAGCTGGGTGTGGATGTCATCCCCCTCAACGTCACCCTCGAGGACGGCACCGTCATCCGGGACGGCGTGGACCTGACTCCCAGCGAGTACTACGAGCACATGGCCGGCTGCAAAAAGCTGCCCACCACCAGCCAGCCCAGCCCTGAGCTGTTCGAAAAGCTCTACGCCGAGGCCGCTGCCGCCGGAGACGAGGTCGTGGGCATCTTCCTGTCCCATGAGCTGTCCGGCACCTATCAGTGTGCAAAGCTGGCCGCAGACCTGGCCAACGTGGACAACGTCCTCTTCGTGGACAGCACCAATGTCTGCCTCGGCGAGGGTCTGCTGGTGCGTATGGCCGCATACCTGCGGGACGAAGGCAAGTCCGCCGTCCAGATCGCCGCCACCCTCGAGCACGCCAAGGAGCACCTGCACCTCGTCGCCGCCATCGACGACCTGAAGTATCTGCGCAAGGGCGGCCGTCTGCCCGCCGCCGTCGCCGTGGCCGGCGGGATGCTGGGCATCAAGCCCCTCATCACCATCAAGGAGGGCAAAGTCGCCATGGCCGGCAAGGCCCGGGGCCTGCCCGGCGCATACGTCGCCCTCTTCAAGAAGATAGAGGAGCTGGGCGGCGTCAATCCCCGTTTCCCCTCTCTGGCCGGTTACACCATCAGCACCCGCGAGGTGAACCCCATCCGGACCTATCTGGTGGACAATCTCGGCCTTCCCGAGCCGCTGGTGCGCCAGATCGGCTGCGTCATCGGCACCCACGCCGGTCCCGGTGCGTTTGGTCTGGCCTTCTTTGATAACGGGCTGGTCATCGACTAAGAGTATATAGGAAGAGGCTGCTGTGCATCTGCACGGCAGCCTCTTTTCGTTTTTACTTACAGCATATCCGTGATGAGCTTGCCCAGCAGGAGCACCAGCACCACGAGCATCATGGGGCGGATGAACTTTGCGCCCTTTCTCAGGGCGAAGTGAGAGCCGATGATGTTGCCGACGATGTTGCTGATGGCGCAGGGGATGCCCACCGGAAAGATCACCAGCCCGCCGCTCAGATAGGTGAAGAGGCTGGCGTAGTTGCTGGCGAGGTTGAGCACCTTGGCGTTGCCGTTGGCGGTGCGCAGGTCAAAGCCCATCAGGCTGGTGAAAGCGATGATGGCAAAGGTCCCGGTGCCTGGCCCCACCATGCCGTCGTACAGACCGATGCCGAGGCCGATGCCCAGAGCCAGCAGGGCCTTTTTCAAATTCAGGGTGCCGTCGTCCCGGTTCTCGTCCGGGAGGTTGCGACGCCACAGGATGATGACCGCCGCGATGGGCAGGATGATGAACATCATCATCTGCAGCACCTCATCACTGAGCATCAGGACGATGTGTGCGCCCAAGGCACTGCCCGCAAAGCTTCCGATGGCGGCGAGGATGCCGACCTTGAGGTTCATCGCGCCGTTCTTGAAGAAGCTGGCTGTGGCGAACGTCGTGCCGCAGGCGGCGCTGAATTTGTTGGTGGCGTAAGTATAGTGAGGCGGCAGGCCCGCGAAGAGATAGGCCGGCAGACTGATGAGTCCGCCGCCGCCCGCTGCCGAATCGACAAAGCCCGCAAAGCCAGTCATGAACACCAGAAATGCCATCATCGGCAGGCTGATTTGAATACCCATTGTTATGATTCCCCTTAATATTCCTATTTCTTCCACGATTTTACCTGTACAGCTCCCCCTCGCAGGCCAAGATCTGGTCGAGTATCATCCGGGACACCCGGGCGCCGTAGACCATGGAGGGGTGGTCATTGTACTCGATGATGTCGTGGAAGTCCTTGTTCATCAGGACGATGACATACTCGCCGTAGGGGGTGTGGACGATGCCGCCGTCGTTGCGGCAGGCGTTCATGCTGCCGCTCTTGCTGGCCACCCAGATAAGCTCCGGCTCGCCGGTCTCCTCGCAGTCGAGATAGAACTGAGGGAAGTCGTGGGTCAGCATGGTATTGTAGTGCTGCTGACGGAAGATGGCCAGCATCTCGGCGCTGGCCTCAGCGCTGACGAGCGTTCCCTTTGCCACCTGCGCAAACAGCGAGGCGTAGTCCCGGGGCGTCGTGGTGCCGAGGTCGTCGTAAAGATCAAAGTGGAGCGGGTTGTGCAGGACGGTGTGGGCAAAGCCCATCTCCCGGATGCAGGCGTTGATGGTGTCCAGCCCCAGATAGTCGATGACCATGTTGGTGGCGATGTTGTCGGAGCAGATGATCATCATGGTGGCGGCGTCTTTAACTTTCAGACTTGCGCCCACGCCCAGCGCCCGGAGCATACCGGAGCCGTCCACAAAGTGCTCAGGCTTGTAGGTGATTTTTTCCTCGAGGCTGGCTTTGCCCCGGCTGGCCTGCAGATACAGGGCTGCGAGGATATATGCCTTGATGGTGGAAGCCGTCTCAAATTCCTCGTCAGCGCCGATCTCGACCGTGTGGCCGTGCAGATCGTCCACAAAGACGCTCATCTTGCCCTGATAGGAATACAGCTCGGCGGCAATACGCTTTTCCAGCGTCATGTTTTTATCCATTTTGGAATCTCCCTGTCGTTTTATACATTATTTAGAGGTTTTCTTCGAAGAACCGCCGGGCGTTGCGGTAGAAGATGGCCTCTACCTCGTCCTCGGTGAAGCCCTCGCGGCGGAGTGCGTCGGCCAGCAGCGGGAGCTTGGAGCAGTCGTCCATTTCCAGCTTGCCGCCGATGCCGTCGAAGTCACTGCCCAGACCGATGATCTCAATGCCGCCCACCTGCTTGAAGTGGGCCGCGTGCTTTGCCATCAGGGCCGTGGTGCTGCGGCAGAGCTTTTCTTCGGGCTGGTCGTCGAGGAAGCCGCTGCAGTAGTTCAGACCCACGAGGCCGCCCTTGTTGGCGAGGGCGCGGATCATCTCGTCGGTGAGGTTGCGGCAGTGGGGCGCGAGGGCGCGGCAGTTGGAGTGGCTGGCCGCAAAGGGGCGGGTGGAGTGCTCCACAATGTCCCAGAAGCCCTTGTCGGACAGGTGGCTCACGTCTGCGATGATGTGCAGGCGCTCCATCTCGGCCAGGAACTCGAGGCCCTTCTCCTTCAGGCCCGTCTCGGTGTTGGGGGCGCAGGGCCAGATGTTGTGGCCCCCGCCGGGGACGACGTTGGGGCTGGCAAGCTCGTTCTCGTGGTTCCAGGTCAGGGTCATCATGCGGACGCCCAGCTCGTACATCCGGCGCAGCACGCCGATGCTGCCCTTGCAGCAGCCGCCCTCCTCGATGGTGAGCATTCCGCTGATCTTGCCCTCGGCGGCGTTCTTGCGGATGTCAGAGGGTTGATACACCGGAGCAATATCCTCCGGGTATTTTTCCATGATGCGTTTGAAGACGTCGATCTCTTCCAGCGCCGTCACCAGCGGGTCGGCACCGGGGGTCTTGTCGCCCAGATTGACAAAGGCGGCGAAGCACTGCAGCATATAGTCGCCCTTTTTCAGTTTTTGCAGGTCGATGTGCAGATCATTCTGCGCAAAGCTCTTGGGCGCACCCGCCTTTTCGGCGTAGCGCAGCTCACTCAGGGTGTCACAATGTAGATCAAAGACTTTCATTTTTGGTTCTCCTTTGATAAAGGGAAGGTTCTTCTTCCTTTAAGCTACGTTCTCTTTTGCGTGCCAAAAGAGAACCAGAAAAGCACCAGCGATTTCGACGCGCTGGATCCACGAGAAAGGGGCTGCTCGCCCCTTTCAGACCCCGAAGGGGAAGTCGAAGTGGAAAAATGCTAGCCGCTTCGCTAAACGCATTTTTCTCACTTCTCCGATTTGCTGCTCCGCAGCTGGTGTTACCTCTCTGCTGACGGTAAAGTTCTGCGAAAGCCTGAAATCTTCGGCGAAGCCGTAAAACGGCGGAGGCTCAAAATGCGGTTAAGAGATCTTCGTGCGAATGCACGAATCTCCAGCATTTTGAGTTGGAGCCCACCTCTCCGGGGTTACTAGGGGCGAGCAGCCCCTAGTTCGTGCCTCCCGCGCCTCGAAAGTAGCGGGCACTTTTCTGGTTCTCTTTTGGTGCGCAAAAGAGAACTTAGCCCCAATGCAAAAGCGCTCTAACCCGCGCCACCGGCGCGCGAAGCCGTTTATAAATCCACTACGCTTCCGACTTCCGCCGGCGCCGCCGGCACCGCCCCGAGGCGGACGGCGTCGGCATCCCGGCGCACCACGAACTCCACCGGCTGTCCGGCGGCAAAGGCGGGGCGATAGCTCAGCTCCAGCGCCTCCCAATCCTCCGGGACAGCGCAGAAGCAGTGGAGCATCGCGCCCCGCCCGGCGGCGAGGTTGAGCGTAAAGGCCGAGGCATCGGCGGCGTTCTCCGCGTAGAGCGGTGCCGCAAAGCTGCCGCAGGGGACGCTCTCGCCCCCGCAGCGGGCGGTCACACCGCTGTCCAGGCTGTAAAGCTCCTTCAGGGTCGAGACATTCCGGCTGTGGAGGTAGCTTGCGCCCACCGGCAGGGTGCGGGCCGAGAGGTTCTCCACCGAGAGGTAGACCAACACGCCGCCCAGCCCGGGCGCGGGCGCATAGCCCAGCAGCTCCACCGCCGCCTTGCCGTCCAGCAGGGCAGGCTGGCCCATCACGCGGGGCTGTGCCGCAGCCGCCGAAACGCCTGTGAGCAGGGCAGCGGCCAGACTGACCGCGCCCGAACCGGCGCATTTCAGGAATGACCGGCGGGAAAGAGACTGAGACATCGGGGACCCCTCCTTACAGCGAGAAAAATCATTCACTTTATAGAGTATCGGTTTCTTTGCCCCCTGTCAAGGGTTTGAAAGCGTTCTGCCGCAGGTTTTGCGTTTTCTTTGCCGATTTTGTACCAAAAGAGTACAAAAATGCCGCCCGGCGGCAAAAATCGCAGGGCGGCAGAGCGTTCTTTCTTATTCGAATGCCTCATTCTCCTCGGCTTCGGCCTGACCCCGCAGGGTGTCGGCATAGCCGAAGGGTACGATGTCGATGGCCTCCACCAGACGGTCGCGCATCCAGAGCTGGACGTCGGTCTGGACGGTGTAGCCGCAGCCGGGGTCGGCCATCCACTGCTCGGGATGGCGGGAGGGGAGGGCGCGCTGGCTCAGCATACTCATGATGACGCCGCCGTGGGTCACGCAGGCGGCCTCGGTGACGTCCATCCGGATCATATACTCGAACAGCTTGAGCAGTGTCTCAGAGCAGCGGGCGTGGAACTGCTCCGTGGGCTCTGCGCCCTCCGGCACGAAGCCGGAGCCCGGGGTGATCCACTTCTTGAAGTCCTCGTTCTTCACCAGCTCCTTGACGGGATGGTTCTCAAAGACGCCGAAGCCGGCCTCCCGCAGGTCATGCACCGAGAACTGGTGGGTCGCATTGGGGAACAGGATGTTGGCCGTCTCCACGGCGCGCATGAGCGGGGAAGAGAAGACGGTATCCACCTGCGGATACTCGAACCGATCCTTCAGCTCGGCCAGCTGGGCGCGACCCTCGTCACACAGGGGGATGTCCGTGCCGCTGCCGATGTAAAGGCCCTGTAAGTTGCCGGAAGTCAGGCCGTGGCGGATGAGATGGAGCTTAAAGGTTTTCATGCAAAAACACCTCTTATGAGCTATCTGTTCCTGTGCTGATTCGCACAAATCTTGCTTTTCTGCTGATTTTTCCGGCACCATCAGACACTAAATATATGCCGGTAAGGTTTATTTTAACATAGATATGGTAGAAAGAGCAACCCCTTTGACAAAAACACCGAAATTCCGGCGGAAAAACCGTCACTTTTTCGCTTTACAAGTCGTTTTCCATTGTGTATAATCAACGTGCTGTAAACCAAAAATCAAGGAAGTCCTATTTTTATCTGAGGAGCCAAATATCATGGAGTTCAATCGTATCATCAAACTGCTGCGCAAGGAGCGCGGCATCACCCAGAAACAGGCGGCAGAGGATCTGGGCGTTTCGCAGGCCCTGCTTTCCCACTACGAAAAAGGAATCCGGGAGTGCGGCCTGGATTTTGTGGTACGGGTGGCAGACTATTACAATGTCTCCTGCGACTATCTGCTGGGCCGCTCGGCAGAGCGCAACGGCATGATGCTCTCGGCAGAGGACATCCCCAACCCCGACAAGATGAAGGACAACATCTACCACGGCAGCGTCCTGCCCACGATGAACAAAAAGCTCATCTCCAACAGCCTGAACGTGCTCTACGCCAAGATAGGCGATTGCCACAGCAAGGCCCTGACCACCGAGGTGAGCGCCTACCTGATGACCGCCGTGGCCAAGATGTTCCGTCTGCTCTACTCTGCCGAGTCCCACAATGCCTCCAGCATGTTCAGCGTGGACGCCCGGCGCTGGCCCGGCTACTCCGACGCTGTGATGCACTCGGCTCAGGCCAATGTGGAGGCCCTGCTGGCCGGCGAAGCGCTGCCCGGCGGCGAGGGCGTGGCCGACCCGTCCTGCCTCGCCATGACCACCGAGAGCCTGACCCGGGAATACCCGCTGTATACTCCCAGCCTGCTCAATCTGGTCAAGACCAGCGAGACCCGCGCCCGGGAGCTGACCGGAGAGGACCGCACTTAAGTCTCTGTGAAACTAGTGTAAATTCTGCCGTTTTTTGCTTGCATCTGCGTGCAAAAGATGTTATAAACAAAGCAGAGCATTTTCATCGTACTTCATCATAAAGCGAATTCAAGGAGGGACACATCCATGTCCAATAAAATTTCCCGCCGCACCTTCCTCAAGTGTACCGGTGCCTCCGCAGCAGCTCTGGGCGCTGCTGCCATGCTGGGCGGCTGCGGCTCCAGCACCAGCAACGCCATCGAAGTCAAGGTCGGCGACAAGGTCAGCAACTGGAACAATCTGGGCGTCCAGCTCACCAGCGTCTTTACCATGGCCAACACCCCCGACCTGCCCAATCACGAGTATGTCGCCGTGCTCGTCACCGCTGTGAACCGCTCCGGCGCGACTACCTTCAACATCGGCGCACAGAACCTCGCCGAACTGGATGCCGCCTATCCGCTGAATGATGAGGCTACCAAGCTCGATGTCGCCCGTCAGTACTTCCATGCTCTGGCTGCCTCCACCACCGATTTCACCGCTGTCTGCGACGGCGCTGAGGCCGAGGTCGGCGCTTACATCCAGCTCTATAATGCCGCCGCTCAGAGCTTCTCCGAGTCCACCAATCTGCCCCCGCAGGGCGCAGGCTACATCCAGCTGATCTGCTGCGTCCCCACCGGCTGGCAGAAGCTGAGCGTCACCTTCACCCCGACCTTCGTGGCAAACAAGAGCCTCACCTTCTCTCTGAGCTCTTCTGACCTGACGCAGGCCTGAGGCATTTTTCCGAGACGAAATTCCGTCATAAAGGGCAGAGCTTCCCCACAAAATTTTTGTGAAAAGCATTGACATCTGTTGATTTTTCGCCTATTGTATAGGCAAGACGCCCTTCGGGGGCAGTACAATGAATTTATCTGTTTCTGCATAAAGGAGGAACGATCATGTCCTTAGAATTCAACCGCCGCTCTTTCCTGAAGTACAGCGCCGCCGCTGCCGTGGCTGTGGCTGGTTCCAGCCTGCTCGTTGGCTGTGGTGAGGATGAGTATCAGAAGACCGGTAAAATCGGCAGCACCCTGAAGCTGATGGGTACCTTCAAGCTGTATGATGGTACCGGCAGCGCCCCCGCTGCTCCTGTGTACACCGCTCCTTCCACCGGTGCTCCCGCTACTTACGGCAACGCTGTGTTCAACCTGAGCATCAAGTGTACCACCAAAAAGGTTCCCCTCTGCGTGAATGACGGCTGCTTTGAGCTTACCGTCACCCACAATGACAAGAAAACGAATTATGCCGGCTCGTCCCACATCAAGGTCAACCCCACCATTCTTGATCTGTCCGAGAGTGATGGCGCACAGGATTTCACCATCACCGTCAATGGTACTGCAGGCAATAAGCTTACCATTGAGGCTGGCGATAAGGTCGAGTTCAAGTACTGGCCCCGCATCCAGGCCAGCAGCGGCAACAGCGGCTACACCCGCGCTTTCTGCACTTGGAAGATGGCTGCCAAGAAGGATGCTACCGACCCCAGCAAGATCATCCTCGAGTGACCTCTTTTCCGTACTCCGCGCCCAAGGCTTATGCCTTGGGCGTTTTTATTTGCACCTCTCCGTCATTCTGCCAAAACGCAAGCAAGGATTTTTAGTGGTTTTGTGTCTTGTGCATAAGGTGCCTTTCCTGCTACAATAAGAGCATCCCAACCGGGGGAGCGCAGCGGCCGGACAGATGTGCCGCCGCGCGGTTTTGTTTTTCGGGATGGGCGTCCTGCCTGATTTCACAAGAACAGGAGTGTGCAGTTATGATCAATATGGTAAAGCTTCCCACCAACAAGAGCAGTCTGTTCCTGCGCGTGGCAAAGGGCCACTTCGCCACCAGCCACAGCCACATCAACTACTACATCGACGTCACCACCCAGAAAGCCCGCCTCTCGGAGGCGAAGGCTGTCGCCAAGGAGCTGGTGGCCGCCTATCAGCACAGCACCATCGTGGACACCGTGCTCTGTCTGGACGGCACACAGGTCATCGGCACCTGTCTGGCCAACGAGCTGACCAAAGACGGCTTTGCCAACATGAACGCCCACCAGACCATCTACGTCATCACCCCCGAGTACACCAGCGGCAGCCAGATCATCCTCCGCGACAATCTCGCCCCGATGGTCAAGGGCAAGCACGTCCTCATCCTGTCGGCCTCCATCACCACCGGCTACACCGTGCAGGCGGCCATCGAGGCGGTCAACTACTACGGCGGCACCGTGGCGGGCCTGTCGGCCATCTTCGCCACCACCCACGAGTGTCTGGGCATCCCGGTCACCTCCATCTTCGACCCCTCCAGCCTGCCCGACTACGCCAGCTTCGACAGCCGCGACTGCCCCATGTGCAAGGCCGGCCAGCCCATCGACGCTCTGGTGAACAGCTTCGGCTATTCGGCCCTCTGAATCTGAAATTCTCCTCCCTCTTTCTCCCCGCCGTGCAGCTGCATGGCGGGGAGTTCTTTTATATATCGCAGTGAATCCACTGATATTTTTCTTGACATTTTCGCTGTCTTTGCATATACTAAAGATGAAAAAGATTGGAGGTATGTATTATGGCAGACATTTCGAGCGCGCTGCGCAGCACCATCCCCATCTCTCTGTTCAACCGCGGCATGGCCGGAAAGGTCTTTGAAGATGTCCGCCGTCAGGGCGCGAAGGTCGTCATGAAGAACAATTCCCCTGAGTGCGTCCTTCTCTCGCCGGAAGAATATCTCCGCCTCATCGACGAAGTAAACGACGCAAAGCTTGCTGCCCTTGCCGCCCAGCGGATGCAGGGCTTCGACCCCGCAGATGCCATTCCCGCCGAGGAGGTCTATCGGCAGAACGGCATTACCAGAGCTGCGCTTGACAGCATGGATGAGGTCGAATTTGAATGAATTGGACTCTGAAATTCCTGCCGGAGGCCCAAAAGGACTTCGAACAGCTCGCCGGAAATCAGAAGCTTCTGGTCGCAAAAGCTCTGGACAAGGTCGTGCAAAATCCCGTTTCCATCTACGAGGGCGGTTACGGCAAACCGCTTGGCAGCAAAAGCGGCACCGACCTCTCCGGCCTGCTGAAGATCAAGCTTCGTGATGCCGGGCTGCGCATCGTCTACAAGCTCGTCCGTACCGAAACGTCCATGCTGGTCATCGTGATCGGCGCCCGGGCCGACGATGCCGTTTACAAAATCGCCGAAAAGCGTGCTCACAAGCACGAACTATAAAAGGCTCTGCCCCTTTTTCGGGCAGAGCCTTTTGCTCATCTTCACTTTTTCTTCGGAAACACGAAGGGATCATGCCGGTATGCGATCAGCAGCTCTATGGTCATGAAGCACCAGATGACCGGCTCGCAGAGGATGACCGCGTTATACTCAAAGCGGGGGATGAAGAGCAGGACGAAGACGATCTTGCCCAGAAACTCGATGACGCTGGACAGCAGGGGCAGCACCTTCTCGCCCATGCTCTGCAGAGCGTAGCGGGTGGAGAGCAGCATTCCCAGCACGGCGTAGAAGGGTGCGTTCCAGACCAGATACCGCGCGCCGTTTTCCAGCACCACCGGCTCCGAAGAGCCGGACACCAGCTTTACCATCCACTCCGCGCCTGCCGCCATGAGCAGGACAGCAGCCACAGCCACCACGACACTGTAGAGATAGATGTCCCGCATCCCGCGGCGGACGCGGGCGGGATGGTTCGCGCCGTAGTTCTGGGAGACGTAGGTCGAGCAGGCAGAGGCCATCGCCGTCAGGGGCATATCCGTGAACGCGAAGAGCTTCCGGGCCGCGGTGTGGCCCGCGATGACCAGGGTACCGAGGCCGTTGATGCCGTACTGCAAAACGACGGAGCCCGCCGAGACGATGCTGCTCATGAGGCCCATGGAGATGCTCTGGCTGAACAGCTCCCAATAGAGGCGGCTTCCCACATGGAAGTGCTTTTTCCCGGGCAGGAGCAGCCGGGCGCTGCGGAAGACATACAGGATGCAGAGCGCCACCGACACGCCCTGAGAGATGACCGTCGCCACACCGGCACCGGCCACGCCCATGCCCAGCACGGCGATGAACCAGAGGTCGAGGATGACGTTGAGCACCGACGAGAGGACGAGGAAGACCAGCGGCATAAAGCTGTTGCCGATGGCCCGCAGCAGGCCGGCGCAGAGGTTATAGGCAAACATGACGATGACGCCGAGGTCGATGATGATGATATAGCCGTAGGCGTCCTCTAGAATTTCCGCCGGGGTGTCCAGCAGTTCCAGCAGCGGATGCAGGCCCGCCGCGCCCGCCAGCGTGATGACCGCCGACGCGATGATGCCGATGACGATGGAACCCGCCACGGTCTGTTTGAGCTGGTCCTCGTCTCCGGCCCCGTAGGCGCGCGCTGCGACGATGGCGAGGCCGTTGCCGATACCGATACCAAATCCGACCAGAAGCTCGTAGATAGCCCCGCAGGCGCCAATGGCGGCAAGGGCGGTATCGCCCAGCACATTGCCGACGATCATGGTGTCCACGGTATTATAGAGCTGCTGGAAGAGGCACGACACCAGAATGGGCAGCATAAAGACGAGCAGGCTCCTGAAGATGGGGCCGTTCATCAAATCGACGTTCCGGTTGAAGAATGATTTTTTCGCAGGGGACTGGGTCATAGGTTTCTCCTTTTTTGCCCACAAAAGGGAGCTGTTGCACACAACAGCTCCCTTTAAGCATTTTATCTGATTTTACAGCTCCTGCGTCTCGAAGCCGTTGATGGTCAGCACTTCCACACTCTTGAAGCCTGCGGCCTTGACGGCGGCAGCAGCCTCGTCGAAGCCGAAGGTCAGGCTGCCCACATCGTGGGCGTCGGAGGTGATGATGACCTTGCCGCCCATCTTCTGCCACTCGCCCAGAAGCCATGCGCCGGGATAGAAGTCCTTGCGGTAGCCGCGGTAGACGCCGCCGGTGTTCACTTCCAGCAGGCAGCCGTGCTCTTTGGCAGCATTCAGCGCCTTCAGGGCTGCGGCCTTATAGCGGGGCGACTCCTCGTCGAAGAACTCACCGGCAGCGTTCAGCTTCTTGATGAGGTCGATGTGGGCCAGAATGTCGGGACCCATGGCGGCCACCTTCTCCACCTCGGCGAAGTATGCCTCCACAGCGGCCAGCGGGTCGCCGTCGAAGTCGTCGTAGATGCAGTCGTGGAGATCCTGGGGACGGAAGTCGATCTCGTAGTATTTGCCGGTGTTCTTGCCGTAGAGGTGGTGCGCAGAGCCGATCCAGTAGTCGTAGCCGGTGCGCTTGTCCTCGCTCAGCAGGTCCCACTCGATGCCGCAGAGGATGTCCACCTTGCCCTTGTACTCGGTCTTGAGCTTGGCGATGGTGGCCTTGTACTGGGCCGTGCGGCTGGGGCTCATGCAGTATTCACGGTCGCGCTGGGTATAGCTATGGCCCGTGAAGCCCAGTGTGGTCAGCCCCTGCGCACACGCAGCGGAGGCCATCTCCTGCAAGGTGTTTTTGCCGTCGCACATCGTCGAGTGACAATGGACACTGGACTTCTTATAATCTGCCATAGTGAATCACTGCATCCTTTCCTGTTTGACCTTGTGGTCGATAACGTGTCGTTTTTCCAGCTCGCGGGTGATGTCCTCCACCGTGATGCCGGCCTGCACCATCAGCACCAGCACATGGTATGCCAGATCGCTGATCTCGTAGACCGTCTCGGCCTTGTCTTCCTTTTCGCCCGCGATGATGACCTCAGTACACTCTTCGCCCACCTTCTTGAGGATCTTTTCTTTGCCCTTCTCGAAGAGATAGGTGGTGTAGCTGCCCTCTTTGGGGCTGGTCTTGCGGCCCTTGATGAGGTCATACAGCCCCTGCCAGCTGAACTGCTTCAGCTCCGGGGAAACATACACTTCGTTGAAAAAGCAGCTCTTGGCACCGGTGTGGCAGGCGGGGCCGCTCTTGACGACCTCCACCACCAGCGCGTCGGCGTCGCAGTCGGCGGTGATGGACACCACACGCTGGACGTTGCCGCTGGTCTCGCCCTTGCGCCAGATCTCCTGACGGCTGCGGCTCCAGAACACCGTCCGGCCCTCCGCGATGGTCAGCGCCAGCGTCTCGGCGTTCATGTAGGCGAGGGTCAGCACCTCTTTGGTGTAGTGGTCCTGCACGATGGCAGGGATGAGGCCCTTTTCGTCAAATTTCAGGTCTATAATGTTTCTCCTTCCCCGCAGGGGGACAGCTATAGTTTAGCGTATTCGGCGGGCAAACGCAAGGGCTCAGAGCCGTATTTCCACGCCATTTTCGTTTAAGTATTCCTTTAGCTCCCGGATGGTGAGCAGCTTCTGGTGAAAGATGCCCGCCGCAAGGCCCGCGTCGATGCCTTTGTGATGGAACAGCTCGAGGAAGTCTTCCTTTTTGCCCGCGCCGGCCCCTGCGCCCCGCCGTTTCCCGGGCGCTTTTGTCTTATGATAAGGTCATTTTACTTTATCCAGATAAAGTTGTAAAGTGTGAAAGCGACCGTGTTTTCATTTTTATGATACGATTTTTCTGTGCGTTTGTACAGAAAGGAGAAATGATTTCACGAAAGCCCGCTTTGAGATGATGGGAGCGCAAAAAAGGAGCCGCCGCACAGCGTTTTCCGTGCAGCGGCTCCTCGCCGTTTTATTCTCAGCCCAGCAGTTCCAGCACGCCGCTCTTGGGACGTGCGCCGACGGCCTGACGAACCAGCTTACCGTTCTCGAACAGCAGCAGGGCGGGGATGCTCATGACGCCGAACTCGGCAGCCAGCTCGGGCTGCTCGTCCACATTGACCTTGCCCACCTTGACGTCGGTGCGCTCCTCGGCCACCTCGTCCACGACAGGGCTCAGCATCCGACAGGGGCCGCACCAGGCGGCCCAGAAATCGAGCAGGACGGGCTGAGCGCTCTTCAGCACCTCGGCCTCAAAGTTTTCTTTCGTGATGGTGATGACTGCCATATCGTTTCCCTCCATAAAGAGTGTTTTTTCATCTGACAGGGACAGTATACCCCAAACTCCGGCGTTTTTCCGTGAGCAAGTCACATAAAAAGCCCGGGGCAGGCATTTTCTGCTCCGGGCTCTGGAAATTATTTTGCGATTTCAGGCTCAGATGTCCTTCAGGGCGTTCTTGCCGGCGACATAGCCGTAGTACATGGCCATGGAGTGGCTGACGCCCTTCAGGCCGATGGGGTACTCGGTGGCAAAGCGGTTGCCCTGGATGTTGCCGGCGACGTACAGGCCGGGGATGCCCTATTCCACACCAGTCTGGCGGATGGTGGAAAACTACGAATCGGTCTACGCCGAGCTGCTGGCCGGGCGGGGGATGTTCCTCTGCCCGATGATATACCCGACCTTCCCTGCCGGGTGGCACATCCCGCTGCATCTGTCCCTCCCGGACACCCGCCTGCTGACCCTGCGGGATGACCCCCGCCCCGAGATATGCACCCTGCGCAAAGTCTTCGCCGAGGTGTACGCCGAGAGGGAAAAGCTGATAAAAGCTCTGTGAGATGCAAAAACGCCGCCGTGCAATATCCGGGTGGTCATAAAACAGTAAATCCTCCGTATGGTTCAGATCATACGGAGGATTTGTTTATGTCTAATCTTCAAACTTGCTGGCGGTAAACGGTTTGCCAAAACCGTTTACGGACGACAAGTCCACAGAGGATAGCCGCTTTAGCGGCGCAAGGGGGTGTAGCCACCTTGACGGAACGAAGTAACGCAACCATTCTCGGTCAAGCAGTTTTCTCCTGCTGACGGAGAATGAAGCTCCGCAGGACGCACTTCTATACTCTCGATAGAGAGTATAGAAGTGCGTCCTTTCGTTCCTAAAGGGATTTTTCGTTTGCTTCTCTCTTCGACAAATCATAAGTTGTCAATCAGATTTGAATTTGAAATTCTCCGAACTCAAACAGTCCGTTTCTTTGTTTGAGTTGTCCGTTTCTCTCCAATTGCGCAAATCCAGCTTCGATTGTGTTTATCAATGAAACAGGAATATTCAGCTCGTGATGACCAGGCATAATCCTTTCTATTTTGAATTTCTGCACCTGCTTTACAGACTGATAGAAAAGCTGCGGGTCGGTGGTTGGATAAAAGGCATAAAGGCATCCCTTGTAGACCAAATCGCCGGAATACAGGTATTTTCGTCCCTGCTCGTAAAAACAACAGTGTCCGGGAGAGTGGCCCGGCGTGTGAATTACCTGAATAACTCGTCCACCTAAATCCAATAAATCGCCATCGTGCAGAATTTTTTGCGGCTCTCCCTGAAAAACCTGATAAGCGTTAATATCAAACTCTGGCGGAAAATTACAAGGAATTTTTGCCAGATTATCCTTAACAACCTGCATCGGTATGGGAAACCTGACGGATAGCCAATTCTTTTCCTTTTCATGTACGGCGATATTATCAAAATATTTATGCCCGCCGATGTGATCCCAGTGAATATGGGTTGTAACCACCATAACAGGCAACTTCGTCAAGCTGTCTACGATTTCTCTAATATTTGAAACACCCAACCCGGTATCAATGAGAACTGCACTTTCCTCACCACATAACAGATAGCAGTGTGTTTCTTCCCAGTGCTTATACTCACTAATCGCAAATGTTTGGGAATCAATTTTTTCGACGGTAAACCATTCACTCATATACTATGCTCGCTTCTGTAAATTCCGATTTGTCTCGTGCTTTTTCAATAAATTATACTAGAAAATCATGAAGAAATCTACCGTTAGGATAAGACCGCCCGAATATGTTTGGCTCGGGCGGTCTCGGTATCAATCATAAATCAATTCAAACTTCACGATAGCTTCTGCCTGCGCCGTGCAAGCGTTCGTCTGCCGTACCCATTCCATTTGGTTTTCGGCTTTCAGCTGTTCGGTCACACCATTTCGCTTCGCCAGCTCCGGCACGATCAGCTCCATGCGGTTTCGTGCCGCTTTGTTGATTTCAGCACAATACTGTCTTACGCACACCTGCCAATGCACAGCGGCGTTCGTTATTTCAGAGAAAAAGCTTACCTGCCCAGCATTTCCTTTGCGGTCTTGCAGATGGTGGCAGCGTCCAGACCATACTCCTTCAGCAGGTCCCAGGCGGGGCCGGAGCAGCCGAACTTGTCCTGCACGCCGACGCGGCGGACAGGGGTGGGCAGCTTCTCGCTGAGCAGGGAGCAGACAGCCTCGCCCAAACCGCCGATGACGTTGTGCTCCTCGGCGGTGACGATCTTGCCGCACTCCCTGGCAGCCTTGAGGATGATGTCCTCATCCAGAGGCTTGATGGTGTGGATGTTGATGACGCGGGCGTGGATGCCCTCGGCGGCCAGGGTCTCAGCGGCCTTGCGGGCCTCGTTGACCATCAGACCGGTGGCCACGATGGCAATATCACTGCCCTCGGTGAGCTGCTCGCCCTTGCCGATCTCGAAGTGATAGTTGGCCTCGTCGTGGAACACGGGAACAGCCAGACGGCCAAAGCGAAGGTAGACAGGACCCTGCATCTCGTAGGCGGCGCGGACAGCAGCGCGTGCTTCCACGTCGTCGGCGGGGCAGATGATGGTCATGCCGGGCAGGCTGCGCATGAGGGCGAAGTCCTCGCAGCACTGGTGGGAAGCGCCGTCCTCACCGACGGAGATGCCGCCGTGGGTAGCGCCGATCTTCACGTTCAGGTGGGGGTAGGCCACGGAGTTGCGGATCTGCTCAAAGGCACGGCCCGCAGCGAACATCGCAAAGCTGGACACGAAGGGAACATAGCCCATGGTGGACAGGCCGGCGGCGACGCCCATCATGTTGGCCTCGGCGATGCCGCAGTCAAAGTGGCGGTCCGGGTAAGCCTTCCGGAACACACCGGTCTTGGTAGCGGCAGCGAGGTCGGCGTCCAGTACCACCAGATTGTCGTGGCCCTCAGCGGCCAGTGCTTTCAGAGTATTGCCGTAGCTCTCGCGGGTAGCGATCATTTTCACATCTGCCATCTTACTTGTCCTCCTGTTCCAGCACGGCGTAGGCTGCGTTCAGCTCCTGCATGGCCGCAGCGTACTCCTCGTCGTTGGGGCCTTTGCCGTGCCAATCCACAGAGTTGGTCATAAAGGAGACGCCTGCACCCTTGACGGTGTCCAGAATGATGCAGGTGGGCTTGTCGTTCTCGGCGTGGAACGCCTTGATGGCGGACTCGATCTGGTCGTAGTCGTGGCCGTTGATGGTCAGGACGTTGAAGTTGAACGCCTTGAGCTTTTCTTCCAGCGGAGCGCTGTTCATGACCGTCTCGGTGGTGCCGTCGATCTGGAGGTGGTTGCGGTCCAGCATGACGCAGAGGTTGGAGAGCTTATAGTGGGCGGCAAACATGAAAGCCTCCCAGCACTCGCCCTCTTCCACCTCACCGTCACCGAGGATGGTGTAGACATTGATGGGCTTGCCGCTGTGCTTTGCGCCCAGAGCCATGCCGCAGGCGGCAGACACGCCCTGACCCAGACTGCCGGTGGACATATCCACGCCCGGAGTCTCATTCATGTTGGGGTGGCCCTGCAGGTAGCTGCCGACCTTGCGCAGGGTCTTGAGATCTTCCACCGGGAAGAACCCGCGCTCGGCCAGCGTGGCGTAAAGTGCCGGAGCCGCATGGCCCTTGGAGAGCACGAAGCGGTCGCGGTCCGGTTTTTTCGGCTCCCTGGGGTCGATGTTCATATCCACGAAGTAGAGATAAGACAGCACCTCGGCGATGTCCAGACTGCCGCCCGGATGGCCGCACTTGGCGCTGTGAGTTCCCTCGATCACGCCCATGCGGATGTGACAGGCGTGCTTGGCAAGGGTAAGCTTTTCTGCATTTGTCATGATGGTCCTCCCGTATGAACCTCAGAAGTTGCAAGTATACAGCCGCGCAAGGCACAGCTCCCGCCGCCCCATTGCGCTATAATTCAAGTTTATATTATCTATTCTGTGCAAAAAGGTCAAGCTTCTTACAGCAAAATGTACACAGGCGGTCAAAAACTGCTCCAAACGCTTTCTTTTTTGGTCAATTTGCAGCCTGTCCGGGGGCGGTCTTGACAAATCCTGCGGCACTCTGCTATAATTTTCACGATTTCCGGCAGGAAGCCGGGCCTGCGGGCCGAAGCCCGCCTTACACTCTTTTCAGCCGCCGCATTTTTGAAACAGACGCCATGAAGGGGTCTGCCGTTGGCTTGCAAGCCGACTGGCAGGCCCTTTTTTTGTTTTTCTGCGGCGCAGTCACAGGAGGAAACAGATGAAAACCAAAAACGCTTCTCCGGCCCGCAATGTCGTGCTGGCCGCACTCTTTCTGGCGCTGGCCTTCGTGCTGCCCATGGTGACGGGCCATCTGCCGCAGGTAGGCAATATGCTCTGCCCGATGCATTTCCCCATCCTGCTCTGCGGCTTCGTGCTGGGCGGGCCGTGGGGTCTGGCTGTGGGCTTCGCGGCCCCGCTGCTCCGCTCGGTGCTCTTCGGGATGCCCCCGATGTTCCCCATCGCCATTTCGATGGCTTTTGAGCTGGCAGCTTACGGCGCCGTGTCCGGCTGGCTCTACCGCCGGGTGAAGCACACCCTGCCCATGACCTACGCCACCCTCGCGTCAGCCATGGTGGCCGGCCGCCTCGTCTGGGGCGCGGTCCGCTTCGTGCTGGCGGGCCTGTCCGGCTCGAGCTTCCCGTTCTCGGCCTTCCTGTCCGGCGCGCTCTTCACCGCTGTGCCGGGCATCATCGCACAGCTGGTGCTCATCCCCCTCATCATCACCGCTCTGCAGAAAGCCAAGGTGCTGGAGTAACAGGTTCTCGCTGCCTTTATCGCAAGTCAAGAAATTGGTGCAGCATCCAAACAACATCTTTTCGATATGCAATTCAACGCTGTTGCTGTTGCATTAAAAAGTTGAATTGCTGTCATCAAGCCTCTCAGTCGAGCTTACGCTCGCCAGTTCCCCTGATAGGGGGAGCCTCTGGCAAAAAGAGAAAGTTTTTCTCTCTGTCAAAGCCTCTCCTCCGTAGGAGAGGTGGCATTGCGAAGCCATGACGGAGAGGTTTTTCGTTTGCTTTCTCCCTGACGTATTTCGGCGTTTCTTCCAAAAAAATCCTAAAAAGTTTATTTCAAACGCCGAAATTGCCCGCGATCTTCAATTAAATCTTGTAAAGTTGCAGGAATCATGTAAACTAGAATACAACATTGTGTCGCAACCGCAACGGGGAGATTGCGCTTTCCGGCAGGGCGGCAGGAAAAGGAGAGTTTCTATGAGAAACGCAAAGCAAAGCATCCGGCGCACCGTGGCCGGACTGCTGGCAGGCGCGATGCTTCTGGGCATGACACCGCTGGCCGCGTTTGCGGAGGGGTCTTCCTCCGCATCGGGCGACTGGCAGTTCAAAGCCTTCGGCACCTCCACTGCAGCAGGAGTCAACACCATCGCAGATGGCGCGGACATCAACGGCAAGGTCACCCTCAACTCCTGCACCATCAAAGATGATGGCACCATCGACAAGAAGGGCGGCAAGTTCGTCGCGGACTCCCCGGCAGACGGCCTGTCCTTCTACTACACCACCATCGACCCGACCACCCAGAACTTCTATCTGCAGGCCGATGTCACCATCGATTATGTGAACCCGGCTCCGGACGGTCAGGAGGGATTTGCCCTCATGGTGCGCGACAGCATCAGCGGCTCCGGCAGCTATTTCTCGAATCAAATTTCTGTCGTCGGCACCAAGCTCCCTCTGGACGGTGTTGAGATCAAAGACGCTGTGGGCGTCCGCAGCTACACCGGCATCATCTCCAACGAGACGGCTGCTTCCAACGACGTCAAGTCGAATCGTGCGGCGTTCAGCTCGCAGGCCATCAAGCAGGGCGACACCTACCGTGTGAGCCTTGCCAAGACCAGCAACAGCTACGTCGCCACCCAGTACGCCATCAACGCCGACGGCTCGACCGGCGACGTCGTCGGCTCTTCGACCTTGTACATCTCGGCGAAGGACAGCACCGCTTCCAGCGTCTCCAAGTACGCAGAGCTGGACGACCCCATGACCGTGCAGGAAGCCAACAAAGCTTATCTGGGCTTTGCGGCGGCGCGCGGCATGAACGTGACCTTCTCCAACATCACCTACACCACGAGCACGTGGAACGCTTCCGAGTGGACGCTCCAGCCTACCAGCTATGTTGCCCCCGTTTACCAGATCACCAGCCCTGCCACCTGCACCGGTGACAGCTATGAACTGGTGTTCAAGGCCAACGCCGACGGCAAAGCGACCGTCTCCGCAAACGGTGTGGTCGTGGACAAAAATGTGGACATCAAGGCAGGTGAGCCCTTCTCCAAGAGCTACGCCGTGACCGGCGATACCACCTTTAAGGTCAAGTTCACCCCGGACAAAAACTACGCTATCAGCGCGTACGAAAAGCTGAGCAGCTACGATTCCGCTGCTATCGAGAAGAAGGTTTCGCTCCGTACTCTGGGCGCGAACGGCATCATCGTCGTCACCCCGGACGGCAGCGCAGCTAACAATGGCACCCGTGCGGAAGACGCAGTTGACATTCAGACCGCGCTGAACTACGCCGCGGCAGGCCAGACCATCCAGCTGGAAAGCGGCACCTACCATCTGACCGGTGAGCTGAAAGTCGAGCGCGGCCGCGACGGCACCGCAGAAGCTCCCATCACCATGACGACTGCTGACGGCAAGTACGCAACGCTGGACTTCGGCGGCGTCGGCACTGGTTTCAGTGTCTGGGGCAATTACTGGAACATCAGCAAGATCAACATCACCAACACCGCAGACGGCGCGAAGGGTATGCAGCTGGCCGGCAGCTACTGCGTCCTCGAGCAGATGAATTTCTACAACAACGGCAACACCGGCCTGCAGGTCTCCGGCCTGTCCACTGATAACAAGGCTCTGTGGCCCAGCCACAACACCATCAAGAACTGCACCTCCATGAACAACGCAGACCGCGCGATGGAAGACGCCGACGGCTTTGCCGCCAAACTGACCACCGGCGAGGGCAACGTCTTCGACGGCTGCATCGCTGCTTACAACGCCGATGACGGCTGGGATCTCTTCGCAAAGGCTGCAACCGGTTCCATCGGCGCGGTCACCATCCAGAACTGCGTCGCCTACAAGAACGGTTATCTGATGCTGGCTGCAGAGCCGGTCAAGAAGCAGTCGCTCCAGTTCCCGACCGTCACCTGTGACGACGACGGCAACCTGAGCTTCAGCAATGTTGCTGTCACCATCGCGGCAGGCAACGGCAACGGCTTCAAGATGGGCGGCACCAATCTGCCCGGCAACCACAAGCTCCTCAACTCCATCTCCTACGACAACGCCGCCAAGGGCATCGACTCCAACTCCTGCCCGGACGTCAAGGTCTACAGCTCCACTTCCTACAACAACGAGGGCTATAACGTCGCGCTCTACACCGGCAACAAGTCCGCTGTGACCGACTATGCCGCCGACGGTGTCATCTCCTTCCGCAAGGGTACCGACGGCAAGGAGCAGCTGGCCCTCCAGAGCCAGAGCAGCGCCGCTGTCTACGGCCCGAACAACTTCTACTGGGATTCCGAAACCCAGACCAGCCACAACAAATCCACCAACACCGTCACGGTGAAGGAGAGCTGGTTTGAGAGCCTCGACACCTCCGTTGCTCCGACCCGGAACGCAGACGGCAGCATCAATATGCACGGCCTGCTCCTGCTGACCGCTGAGGGTCTGGCCGCCACCGATGCAGGCGCACGCGGTTCCGCATGGGGTCAGCCCGAGGCGGCCAAGGCGACCATCTGGGTCGTCGGCGACTCCACCGTTTCCACTTTCGACGACAGCTATTATCTGCCGCGTGAAGGCTACGGTGAGGAGATTGCGAACTACTTCAACGCAGATGTCTACAATCTGGCTGTCTCCGGTGCGTCCAGCAAGGACTTTACCGGCATGAGCAGCTACAATACCCTGATGAACGGTTCCGATACCGTTCCGGCTCTGGGCGACGCTTCCGGCGACAAGTTCCTCATCATCGGCTTCGGCCACAATGACGAGAAGACCGAGCCTGCCCGTTACACCAACCCCAACGGCGACTACAAAACCGAAGGCTCCTTTGCCAACAGCCTCTATGTCAACTACATCCAGCCTGCTCTGGAGCGCGGTGTCATCCCGGTCGTCTGCACGCCTATTGCGCGCCTGACGAACGAGAACACCAAGGCCAGCTACGACAGTGCTTCCGGCCACAAGACCCAGACCGTCACCATTGGCGACACCGTCTATGAGGGCGGCTATTACGCACAGGCCATCCGTGATATGTGCAGCGAGCTGCGCCTCATCTGCGTGGATCTGACCGATGCCACCATCAACGAGAACATCACGATGGGCAAAAAGGCTCAGTACACCCACAGCTTTACCGGCGCAAAAGAAGGCAAAAAGGGCAATCTGGTTCCCACCGGTCTTGACTTGACCCACACCAACAGCTATGGTGCAAAGCTGAACGCATGGCTCATCGACCAGCTCACCATCGACACGCCGCTGGGCGCGTACAGCAAACACAAGGAAAAGCCCACCTACAAGCAGTTCTACGGCGATGCCGCAAACCCGGATTACGTTCCTTCCAGCTATGTCTCTCCCACCGAGAACAGCACGCTCTGGCCGGCCTTTACCGACGCCAACGGCACCGTCTGGAATGGTTCCGTCTTCGGCAATGTCGGCGGCAATGATAAAATCTCCGGCGGCGATTTCACCGCAACAGTTGACGGCCAAAACATCACCCTCGGCGTCACCAACAACCGCGGTAAGATCGCGTCCACGGTGGACGGCCTGATGATGTACTACGTCAAGCTGCCTGCAGGCACCAACTTCACTCTGACCGCAAAGGCCACCGTCAACTCACTGGCAAAAAACAATCAGGTCTCCTTCGGCCTGATGGCCCGTGATGAGATGTATGTTGATACCAGCATCTCCGACCCCATCGGCGATTATGTCGCCGTCGGCACCCGGAATCAGGGTGCGATCAACTGCTTCGGCCGCAAGAGCGGTGAGTTGTACGACGGCCCGGCTGCGACTGTCAAGTACGGTGCAGGCGACACCGTTGACCTGAAGCTCATCGGCACGGCAGACGGTTTCACTCTGATCTACGGCGACAACGAGACGGCTTCCACAGGCTTCGACTACGCACTGACCGCCATTGATTCCGATTACATCTATGTCGGCTTCTATGTGGCACGCAATGCAAATGTCACCTTCAGCGATATCCAGCTGACGACCAACGGCGTTTTCTCCGCTTCCGGCTCCGGCCTGAAAGCGGTATGGAACAAGGTCAAGGACCTTTTCCCGTTCTAAGCTTCGCCTGATTTTCGGGTTCTTCTTCTGATCCCTTACACACGCAAAAAAGACCAGCATTGCATCCGCAACGCTGGTCTTTTTTCAGGGCTTTCGCTCTGCGTTATGAACATACACGAAGAAAGAAGGAAGGCAATTACTTCAGGAAGTCCGGCAGGGGCTTGCCCTGCTTGAGCCACTGATGATACTCGGCGGTCGCGGCGAACTCCACATCGCCGGCGGAGTTCAGCGCAGTCTCCACAGAATCCTGGAGCACGCCGATGATGAAGCCGACACCGACCATCTGCATGGCCACATCGTTGGAGATGCCAAACAGGGAGCAGGCCATGGGGATGAGCAGCAGAGAGCCGCCGGCCACGCCGGAAGCGCCGCAGGCACCCAGAGCGGACATGGCGCTCAGGACGACGGCGGCTGGCAGGGTCACGGGGATGCCCAGCGTGTTGGCCGCAGCCAGCGTCATGATGGTGATGGTGATGGCCGCACCATCCATATTGATGGTAGCGCCCAGAGGGATGGAGACGGAATACATCTCCTTATCGAGGCCCAGCTTCTCGCACAGGGCCATGTTGACGGGGATGTTGGCCGCAGAGCTGCGGGTGAAGAAAGCGGTCAGGCCGGACTCCTTCAGGCAGCGGAACACCAGCGGATACGGGTTGCAGCGCAGATAGAGGAAGATGATAAAGGGCGAAACGATGAGCGCCATGAAGAGCATGGTACCCACCAGCAGGGCCAGCAGCTTGCCGTACTGGGTGAAGATGGCCAGACCGTTGCCGGCCACGTTGGTGTACACCAGACCCATGATGCCGAAGGGAGCCAGATTGATGATCCAGCGCACCACCTGAGACACAGCGTCGGCGGTATCGGCAAGGAACTTCTTGGTGGTGTCAGAGCCGATGTTCTTCATGGCAAGGCCGAACATGCAGGCCCAGAACAGGATGCCGATGTAGTTGCCGTTCATCAGAGAGCTGACAGGGTTGGCGACGAAGTTGGTGAGCAGGGTGCTCAGCACCTCGCCCAGACCCTGCGGCACCACATCCGACTGAGCAGCGTCTGCCAGAACGACCGACACAGGGAACATGAAGCTGGTGATCGAAGCGATCGCCGCCGCAAGGAAGGTGGTGAGCATGTACAGCCAGATGACCGTACCGAAGCGGCGGTCCAGCTTGGAGCTGCCCTGTGCCAGTGCGCCCGCCACGATGACGAACACCAGCACCGGAGCGATGCCCTTCAGTGCGCCGACGAACAGGCTGCCCAGCTCGCCGACCCAGCCCGCACCCGGCACCGCAAGCGCCAGCACCGCGCCGATGACCAGACCGACGACGATGCGAAGGATAAGGCTGACCTCATTGTACTTCTTCACAATGGCTTTTGCACCATTCATCATATAGAACACTCCTCTGTATTTGTGCGTCCTCGGCGCACACTTTCCCTGTCTCTTACCCAAAGACAGCTGTTATTATAGCACACACGGAAGAAAAGTCAAAGGTTTTCAGTGAATTTTTCAGGCTGCTTCGGCAGATTTTTTCGTTTTCGCCCCTCCTCCGCGCCGCCTTATCTGTGCGCCACATAAATACATATCTAAAATATTTCACCGCTCAGGGCAGAAAAATCCCCCGGCAGAGTTTGTCTGCCGGGGGTAGTCATTCTTATTTATTTTTTCTGATTTTTCAGTCGTCCAGATAGGTCACTTTGCCGGGGACGAAGCCCTGGATGCCCATGCCGGGCGCATCCGAAACGGTGATATTCTTCTCGTCGAAGACCGCGCCGCCGAGGATGTGGTCCTCGCTGCAGAGCACCGGGCCGTCCAGGTCCACTTTGGTGATGATCTTCTTGGCGCAGGCCAGCTCCACGGCTGCGTTGACCGAGATCTTGGCTTCCAGCATACAGCCGATCATGCACTCCACGCCGTAGACCTCCGCCGCCGAGGCGATGCGGAGGGCGTTGGTGATGCCGCCGCACTTCATCAGCTTGATGTTCACAAAGTCGGCTGCGCCGGTCTGCATGATGCGCAGGGCGTCCGCCGGGCTGAACACGCTCTCATCGGCCAGCACCGGCACGCTGGCGTGGCGGGTGACGTACTGCATCCCCTCGAGGTCAGCCGCAGGCACAGGCTGCTCGACGAACTCGATGTCCAGGCCCTTCTCCTGCATCTGGTCGAGGATGCGGACAGCCTGCTTTGCATTCCACGCCTGATTGGCGTCGATGCGGAGCTTGACGTCCTTGCCCACGGCCTCGCGGACGGAGGCCAGACGGGCCACGTCCAGCTCCGGGTCGATGCCCACCTTGACCTTCAGGCAGTCGTAACCGCGCTGGATGGCGGTGCGGGCGTCCCGGGCCATCTCCTCGGGCGGGTTGACGCTGATGGTGATGTCCGTCACGATATTGCTGCGCGCGCCGCCCAGCATCCGGTAGACCGGGGCGCCGTACTTCTGGCCCAGCAGGTCCCACAGGGCCATATCCACGGCAGCCTTGGCGCTGGTGTTGTGGACGAGGGCCTTCTGCACGGCGGCGGTCAGATCCTCGAACTCGTCGAGGTCGCGGCCCAGGATGGCCGGAGCGATGTGGTCGCGGATGGCGCCGATGATGGCACCGGTGGTGTCGCCGGTGATGACGCCGGTGGGAGGTGCCTCACCGCAGCCCACCGCGCCGGTGTCGGTGTGCAGCTCAACGATGACGTCCTCCACGCTGCTCACGGTGCGCAGCGCTGTCTTGAAGGGGACGCGGAGCGGGGTCGAGATGCGGCCCAGCTTTACCTGTGTGATCTTCATGCCAGTCCCTCCTTATTCTTCCTGCATGTGTACGGTGGCCGACAGCTTCTGATAGGCGACGCGGGGCGTGCCGTCTTCCACATGGATGATGCCGCAGCGGGCAAAACCGTTCTTCTCGAGAAGATGCTGCATGATCTTGTTGTCGGCGTGGGTGTCGGCCCGCAGGCTCTCGCAGTGCTCGAGGCACCATGCGATGACCTCAGACGCCACGCCCCTGCGGTCACCCGCCGAGGCCAGCCGGTGGATGGTGCCGTAAGGCACCTCATCGTTGAGCCACTGGCCGTCTTCGATTTTCGCGTAGGCGGGGTCCGGCCCGAGGATGAAGGCAAACACCGCCTCGAGACGGCCGTTCACCGTATAGACGAACAGCCGGTTGGAGTCGATGTCTTCTTCCAGCATCTCCTGCGGCGGATAGCTGTCGCCCCACTGGGTCGGGTTGCCCGAATCCGCCATTGCTTTCCGGGCATGGGCATAGATCTCTAAAATTTGCTCCAGATCAGAGCGCCGTGCTCCACGAAACATTCCATTCCCACCTTCTCTTTCTATGCGCCGCAGCGCACTCCCGCATTTTTTCAGGTCCGGCTTTTATTGTAACACACTCTGCATCGTTTTTCCATCTTAAGACATCAAAAGACGTCCCGCTGACACGGGACGTCTTTTTTCGCGGTGTGCTCAAAGGTCAGGCCGGTGTGCGGGTGCGGGCCGCGCGGCTCTGGCGGTACTCACGGGGGCTCTGGCCGTACCGCTCGTGGAACAGGCGGTAGAAATAGCTGGTGTTCTCGTAGCCGACGTAGGTGATGATCTGCTGGATGTTCCAGTCGCTGCGGCGCAGCAGGCGGGCGGCAGTCTCCATCCGGTGCTTCTGGAGCAATTCCTTGTAAGTACGGCCTGTCTGCGCCCGGACGCACTCGCTGACATAGGCCAGAGAGACGCCGTAGCTGCGGGCCACATTGGAGAGGCTGGCCTCGCGGTAATTCTTGGTGATCTCATCCAAAGCCGCCTGCACCAGCTCTTCGCGGCTGACGGCCGCGCCGTAGGCTTCCAGCGGGAATTTCTTGATGCTCATAGGTATCCTCCGTTGCGGCGCAGCCGGGGACATGGGGGATGTCGGAGCCGGGCCGCGCTCAGGTCTCATAAGCGTCCCTCTGTTGGGAGGCTTCTGCTTATAATACGGCGCATCCGGGCCGGAAATTGCATAAGACAAGAAAAAACCCCAAAATTTTTCAGACGGGGTTTCGATAAAGCAAAAGCTGCCGCCCGCCTCGGGCAGCAGCTTTTCAGGAAAAGAAGAAGAGGAAAACAGAACTCAGAACATCTTCTCGTGGTGATACCGGCCCGTGCGCAGGAACTCCACCCACTCGGCGATGTTCACGGCGTGGTCGCCGATGCGCTCGAGGTACTTGATGACCATCAGCACATCCAGCGCGGCGTCCACCTTGCCGGGGTCGGCGGCGATCTCCGCCGCCAGCATCCGCTTGATGGTGTTGAAGTCGTAGTCCACGGCGTCGTCGGCGTCGATGACGGCTTTTGCCGCCGCCTCATCTTCCGCCGCAAAGGCGCTCATGGCGTCCTGCAGCATCTTGTGGGCTTTGCGGCCCATCTCAATGCTCCTGCTCACGGCGGGGTCTCCCGCCTTGCGGACGCCGGCCAGATGGGGGACGATCTCCGCGATGTCGGCGGCGTGGTCACCGATGCGCTCCACGTCTGTCACCACCTTCATGGCAGCAGAGATAAAGCGCAGATCCCCTGCCACCGGCTGCTGACGCAGCAGCAGGGTCATGCAGCGGTGCTCGATGTCCCGCTCCATCCGGTTGACCTCGGTGTCGCCCTTGATGATGCCCTTCGCCTCCTCGGCGTCCGCCGTGCAGAGGGCTTCCAGCGCATCCTCCACCGCGTCGGCAGAGAGCTGGCTCATCCTGGCCAGCGATCCCTTCAGGGCCGCGAGGTCGGCTTCGTACTGTGTGCGTGTGCTCATATCGCAAACCCTCCTTTTTAACCGAAGCGGCCCGAGATGTAGTCCTCGGTGCGCTTATCCTTCGGGGTGCTGAAAATCTCGCCCGTGGGGCCGCACTCCACCAGCTCACCCAGCAGGAAGAAGGCCGTGCGGTCGCTGATACGGGCCGCCTGCTGCATGTTGTGGGTGACGATGACCACGGTGTAGTTCTTTTTCAGCTCGCTCATCAGCTCTTCCACCTTCATGGTGGAGCCGGGGTCGAGGGCGCTGGTGGGCTCGTCCATCAGCAGGACTTCGGGCTTGACAGCCAGAGCCCGGGCGATGCACAGGCGCTGCTGCTGGCCGCCGGAGAGGCCCAGCGCGCTCTTTTTCAGGCGGTCTTTCACCTCGTCCCAGAGGGCAGCGCCCCGCAGGGAGCTTTCCACCAGCTCATCCAGCTCCGCCTTATTGCGGACGCCGTGGAGCCTGGGGCCGTAAGTAATATTGTCGTAGATGCTCATGGGGAAGGGGTTCGCCTTCTGGAAGACCATGCCCACGCGGCGGCGCAGGTCGGTCAGCTGCATCTCTTTCGAAAAAATATCCTCGCCCCGGAGCCGGACGTCGCCCTCGATGCGGACGTTCGGCACAAGGTCGTTCATCCGGTTCAGGGTCTTGAGGAAGGTGGATTTGCCGCAGCCCGAGGGGCCGATGAGGGCAGTAATCTCCCGTTCGCCCACGTCCAGCGAGATGCCCTTGAGGGCCTTGAAGTCGCCGTACCAGAGGTTCAGATTTTTTGCCGAGATGACCGGCATATTATTATCCATAAAATACCCCTTACTGTTTCTGTTTGAGCTTTGTTTTTGCCAGACGGGCTGCGAGGTCGATGAGAAGCACCAGGACCAGCAGCACTGCGCCGATGCCCCAGGCGGAGGCGAAGTCGCCGTCCTCGAAGGCCCGCAGATAGAGCAGGACGGAGAGGGTCGCGCCGTTGGATGTGTAAGCCTTGGCAATGCTGCCCGCAATGACTTCCGCCGCGCCGGCGGTGAAGAGCAGGGCCGCGCTCTCACCCACGATACGGCCCACGGCCAGGATGCAGCCGGTGACGATGCCGTCGATGCTGCAGGGCAGCACGATGGTGCGGATGATGTGCCACTTGCCCGCGCCGAGGCCCAGAGCGCCCTCCCGGTAGCCCTGCGGCACCGTTTTGAGGGACTCCTGCGTGGTACGGATGATGGTGGGCAGGTTCATGACCACCAGCGTCAGGCTGCCGGAGAGCAGGCAGGTCTTGAAGCCCATGGTCTGGGCGAAGACCAGCATGCCCACGAGGCCGTAGATGATGCTGGGGATGCCCGCCAGCGTCTCATTCGTGAACTCGATGACCTCAATGAGCTTCCGGTTGGAGGCGTACTCCGTGAGGTAAACTGCCGCGCCCACGCCCAGCGGAAGGACGATGAGCAGGGTGAGCAGGATGACATATAACGTGTTGAGGATGGCAGGCAGGATGCCGTCGGTGCCTTTGAGGACGCTGGCGGTGGTGGAAAGGAATTCCCAGCTGATGTTGGGGATGCCCCGCACCAGCACCAGCCCGATGACGCCCACCGTGAGGGCGATGACCAGCACTGCCGCCGCCCAGACCAGCGCGGTCATGATGACGTTCCATGTGCGGCGGGAGGGGGAGAAGTCACTTTTCATCCTTGTTTCCTCCCTTCAGCACGGCGTTGAGCAGCACATTGATGACCATGATGAAGACGAACAGCACCAGCGCGATGCTGAACAGCGCCTGCTTCTGCAGGCCGCTGGCGTAGCTCATCTCCTTGGCGATGGCCGTGGTCAGGAAGGTGACGCTGCGGAAGAGGCTGTCCGGCATATTGGGGCTGTTGCCGGCCACCATCATGACGGCCATTGCCTCGCCGATGGCGCGGCCGATGCCCAGAACGATACCGGCTGCGATGCCGCTCTTGGCCGCCGGGATGCTGATCTTGAACCACGTTTCCGTATCGGTCGCGCCTAGTGCCAGACTGCCCTGCTCATACTCGGGCGGCACGGCGTTGAGGGCCGTCACCGACACCGACACGATGCTGGGCAGTATCATGATGGACAGCACCACGATGGCCGACAGCAGGCAGGCGCCCGACGCCTTGCCGAAGACTTTCGCCACCGCAGGCACCAGCACCTGCATGCCCAGCAGGCCGAACACCACGCTGGGGATGCCGCTCAGCAGCTCCACCGCCGTGACGACCATATTGCGCACGCCGGGAGCTGCCGCTTTCGAGAGGAAGACTGCCGTCAGCAGGCCCACCGGCACGCCGATGAGGGACGCGCCCAGGGTGCCGTAAATACTCGAAAGCACGAAGGGCAGGATGCCGTACTTCGGCTCAGACGCCGTGGAGGCCCACTCGGTGCCGAAGAGGAACTTCAGCGGGCCGATCTTTCCGATGGCGGGCAGGCCCGACAGGAACATATAGATGGTAATGACAGCCACGCAGCCCACGGCGAGGATGCCGCAGAGGAAGAAGATGGCGTTCATGACAGCTTCCAGCCATTGGGCCGGGGTACGGGGCAGCTCGAATCTTTTCATAAAAACACCTGAGGGATCCCCTCACAAAGTTACTCGTTCACCGGCACAGCGCCCGCGGTGCGGATGAGGTCGGCAGCGTCGGTGCTGGTAGCAAAGTCGAAGAACGCCTGAGCCTGAGCGGAGAGGGTGACGGAGTCGTTGGTGACGAACACGAAGGGACGCTGCACCTCATAGCTGCCGTCCTTGACGGTCTCCTCGCTGCACTCCACGCCGCCGACGGTCACAGCCTTGACGGTGTCGCCGATGGCAGACAGGGAAGCGTAGCCGATGGCCAGAGGATTGGCCTCCACAGCGCTGATGACAGCGCCGGTAGCCGTCAGCTCCTGCGCATACTTGCAGGAATCCTTGACGTCCACGATGCTCTCGAAGCCATCGCGGGTGCCGGAGCCGGCCTCGCGGCCCACCAGAACGATCTCGCCGTCGTCGCCGCCGACCTCGGACCAGTTGGTGATCTCGCCGGTGAACATCTGCTTGAGCTGGTCAACGGTCAGGTCCTCGACCTTGCTGTCCTTGTTGACGATGATGGCGATGCCGTCCAGAGCTACGATGGTGCCGGTGACGCCGGTCTCGTCAGCCTTCAGGGCGCGGGAAGAAAGGCCGATGTCCAGAGTCTTATCGGTAGCGCCGGTGATGCCTGCGCCGGAACCGGTGGGGTCATAGCTGATGGTGACATCCGGCTCGAGCTCAGCGAAGCCCTCGGTCAGGGCGGCGATGACGTTCTTCATAGAGGTGGAACCGCCGGTGGCGACATTGCCGGACAGCGCAGCCGTAGAAGAAGCGGAAGCTGCGGTGCTGGATGCGGCGGCAGAAGAGGCAGCAGTGGAAGAAGCCGCACCGCCGCAGGCGGTCAGGGCAGCAGCAGCGGCAGCGGCGCCGCAGACGGACAGGAACGAACGACGAGTGATCTTTTTCATAATAATATCTCCTTCAATTGGGCCGGCCATTTTGTTCTGGCCGGGCTGTTTTCCTTTTCCTCATTGTATCTCTCTTGGGACGCCTTTATTGTAGCGCACTGCCCATCCGGCTGCGACCATGGCGGCGCAAAATGCAGGTAAAGCTTTGTGCAGTGTTTTTGCGCTGCTGTCATCCTCTGGTAAAGTCGGTGTGGAAAACAGGACACTCGATTTTACATTTCCGGTCAAACTGTCAAAAATCCGCACGTTCGTTTGTGCATCCCGCCCGCTGATGGGTACAAAAAAGGCTGCTTCACAGAACGTAAAGCAGCCTTTCAGAGTCTATGATCGAATCAGAATTTCTCTTCCGTGCCGTCCGGGCGGTAGAGCTGGACATATCTGCGCCACTTGTCCGCGCCCATCACCCGGCTGTAGCAGTCGGCCAGCTCTTTGTTGGCCGTCTCCGCATCCAGTGTCTCCCCCTCGGCAGGCAGGACCAGCACCCGGAACCATGCGTCGAAAAGACGCTCCGTCCAGCCGGTGTCAACGGCCCCACAGCGGGCATAAAAGCCCAGACGCCGGACGGCCATGGCCTCGTCGTCGGCCTTCTCGGGACACTCGGCCTCGATGAGGATGGCCTTTGCGCCCTCCTCGTGGGCGGGCAGAGCGGCCAGCAGACGTGCGCCAATGCCGGTGCTGCGGTAGGCGGGCAGGACGGAGAAATAGTCCAGCTGGCTCACTTCACAGCCCATAGGCCGCACCATCAGCAGATAGGACACCAGCGTCTCCCCCTCGAACACGCCCCATGTGTGGGCCATGTCGGCGGCTTCGCTGTTGAGAATCATGCTCAGGGGTTTCAGCTCGCTGGGCGGGAAATCGCGGTGCATCTCGTCCAGATACACCCGCGTCAGCTCGTCGGCGGCGAGTTTCTTCCATGTAAAGGTCTGGGGCTTCATATCAAAACTCCTTTCCGATAAAAATACCGCCGGGCCGGGCGCGGCGGCCCGTTCCCGGCGATGTTCGAGAAGCTGTTTGCGTAAGAAAACAGCTTCTTCGTTACAGCTGCTTGCGCAGGGCATCGTACACAGCCTGCACATCGCCCTTGATGACCACCTGGCAGGCGTTCTTGGCCGGGCGGATGACGCCCTCTGCGCCTGCGGCCTTGGCAGCGGCCTCGTCCACGGAGGCGTAGCTGTGTACCTCAAAGCGGAGGCGGGTGGCGCAGTAGTCCACCTTGACGATATTATCCTTGCCGCCGAGGGCTTTCAGGATGCCGGAGGCCAGTGCCTCGCTCTCGGCAGAGCTCATGCTGGGCGTCTCGGCCCCGCCGTTCTTATGGTTGTGATAATACTTGCGTCCAAAGTAGAAGCAGGCCATGGCCACCATGGCAAGAACGATCTTGAACGGCAGCGTGATGGGAAGGAATGTGACGATGAGCGCGATGACGATAGCAGCGATCCAGCTGTAAATATCCATTCCTAAAAACATACGATAATTCCTCCTTTGGGGAACGATGCGGCGGGCGCTTCCGGCAGGAAGCCGCCCGGACCCAGTCCGGGTACAACACCATATTAACATACTGCCGGGAAAAAAGAAAGCCCTTTCGGGTATCTTTCGGCCCGAGAGCTTGCATCCCGGGCCGGAATCGGGTACTATAAAGGCAGTATATCCCCAATACACGGAAGGAGCATCCTTATGGAATGGACTGATATTCGCCTGACCGTATCCAAAACCGACGCCGAGGCCGCCGAGGCCGTGGCCACCATGATCGCGGAGGGCGGCATTTATATCGAAGACTACAGCGACATCGAGGAACAGGTGGAGCAGATCGCCCACGTGGACCTCATCGAGCAGGAGCTGCTGGACAAGCCCCGGGACACCGTCATCATCCACATGTACCTCGAGCCGGGCGCTTCGCCGGTGGAGACGCTGGCCCTCATCGCGGCCCGGATGGAGGCCGCAGGCATCCCCTACACCTCCGAGACCGAGGGGGTGGAGCAGGAGGACTGGCAGAACGGCTGGCGCAAGTATTACCACCCGATGGACGTGGGCCAGCGTCTCGCCATCGTGCCGTCCTGGCAGGACTACGACACCGACCGCGTCAAGCTCATCCTCGACCCGGGCCTTGCTTTCGGCACCGGCGGCCATGAGACCACCAACCTCTGCCTCGAGGTGCTGGACGAGCGGGTCAAGGGCGGCGAGCGGGTGCTGGACATCGGCACCGGCAGCGGCATCCTCGCCATCGCAGCCCTCAAGCTGGGCGCAGCCGTGGCTGAGGGCGTGGACATCGACCCCGTGGCCGTCCGCACCGCCGGCGAGAACGCCGCCCTCAACGGCGTAGCCGACAAGCTGACCGTCCTCGTGGGCGATCTGTCCGACAAGGCCAGCGGCAAGTACGACATCATCACGGCCAACATCGTGGCCAACGCCATCATGTCCCTGGCCCCCGCCGTCCCCGGCCTGATGGCCGACGGCGCCGTCTTCATCGCCAGCGGCATCATCGACAGCCGGAAGGATGAGGTCATCGCTGCGCTGGAAGCCGCCGGCCTCGCCGTGCTGGAAGTGAAGGAGAAGCGCGGCTGGGAGTGCATCGTCTGCAAAAAGGCGTAAATTTTTTAACAGGCTTGCCCTCTCAGGCCGCTTCGCGTCCAGCTCTCCCAAAGGGAGAGCCAAAGACGTAACGGGCAGGCAAAAGCCTCTCCCTTTGGGAGAGGTGGCATTGCGTGAGCAATGCCGAAGAGGGCAAGGACGCTCAAGGAGGAACCATGCCGCACCGTTATTTTACCACTGAAATTTCCGACGGCACCGCCGTGCTGCGGGGGGCCGACGCCCACCATCTCTCCCGCGTGATGCGGGGCAGACTGGGGGACACCGTCATCCTCTGCGACGGCAGCGCCGTCGAGTATACTGCCACCATCACCGGTTTCGGCGACGAGACGGTGGAGTTCAGCGTGGAGCCGGGCTGCCCCAGCGCCGCAGAGCCCACCGTGGACGTCACCCTGCTGGTGGGTTATCCCAAGCAGGACAAGCTGGAGCAGGTCATCCGCCATGGCGTCGAGCTGGGCTGTGACCACTTCATCCCGTTTTTCAGCCGCTACTGCGTGGCCGCGCCCAAGAAGGAAGAGCAGAAAAACGAGCGCTACAACCGCATCGCCTTTGAAGCCGCCAAACAGTGCGGCCGGGGCGTACTGCCGGATGTGGCCCTTCCGCTGCCCAACTTCGGGGCCGTCTGCCGCAGCCTCGACCAGTATGACCTCGTGCTCTTCTGCTACGAGTGCGGCGGTGCCCCCCTGCGCCAGCTGCTGGCTGAGGCCACGCCCGCCGATGGCGAAAAGCTGAAGATCGCCATCATCACCGGCGCAGAGGGCGGCTTCGCCGCCGAGGAAGCCGAGATGGCCGCAAAAGCCGGCGCAAAGACCGTCGGCCTCGGCCCCCGCATCCTCCGCTGTGAGACGGCCCCGCTGGCCGTTGTCTCTGCCGTCATGACCCTGACGGGGAACCTCGAATAAGTTCTGACATCAGAAACGGCGTCCCGCCGAGGCGGGACGCCGTTTTGCTGTATTCAGTTCTGATACACTTCACGCCGATGGCCTACTGTCAGAGCCAGGATCACCAGCTCTTCATCCTCAATAAGGCAGAGCAAACGGTAATCTCCAATGCGATACCTCCACTGTCCGCTCCGGTCGGCCGTCAGGCCCTTGCCGTGGGCGCGTGGGTCAGCGCAGTCCACGAGGTTTTTGTCTATCCACGCTTTCAGCATCCGCTGGGTATAGCGGTCTAATTTTCGAAATTCCTTTTCAAATCTCTGCGTCGTTTCCACCCGGTATTTCATAAGTCGAGTTCCTTCCAGAACTCACCCACCGGGCGGCTCTTCTTTCCGCTGCGCTGATACTCACCGTAGGCTTCCTCTGCGGCGGTAATGTCATAATCCTCTTCGATTTTGTCGAACAGCGCCCGCTTGAATGCTTCGCCCATCGACATGGAATGGAGCTTCGCATAGCTGTCGGCCAGCTGCCGTTCTTCTTCCGATAACCGAATCGAGAATGCCATACCATCATCTCCTTTTTTATAGTACATTGTACTACATCAACTTCAAACTGTCAATGGCACGGTTTATTTCGCATCTGCATCCCGCAGAGCCTTTTTGATGGTCAACAGGTTCTGCGGGCTCATGGAGAAGCTGCGCAGGCCGAGGCGGAGATACTGGGTCGCGTTGACGGCATTGCCGACGGCGAGGCCGCAGATGGTGACGGGGATGTCCGCTTTCCTGGCGGCGTCCACCACCATGGCGATGAGCTTTTTCATGGCCGGGCTGGCGGGACGGTAGTAGTGCTCGGCAATGGCCAGTTCCCGGCTCACCGCGTGGGTGTACTGGGTCAGATCGTTGGTGCCGATGACGAAGAAGCGGCAGCCGTGAGCCGTGAAGTCCTCTGCCGTCAGGCAGGCGGCGGGTACGCTGAGCATGACGCCGAAGGGGACATCCGGCTCGAACTCCACGCCCCGCTCGGTGAGCTTGCGGCGGCAGTAGTCCACCACCTGCATGGCGGAATCCCAGTCCTCGATGTCCGTCACCATGGGGAACATGACCCGCAGCGGGCCTTTTGCGGCGGCACGCATGAGGGCGCAGATCTGTACTGCCATCTGGGGCAGATTGCGCAGGCTGCTGCGGATGCCCCGCAGGCCCAGCTTGGAGGACTGGACGCCCTGATAGGCGTCGGCCATGGTGCGGTCGGCACCGAAGTCGAAGGTGCGCACCGTCACCGTCCTGCCCCTGGCGACGGCGAGGCAGGAGGTGTAGAACAGATACTGCCCCTGCTCGTCCATGGCGTGGCCGGGCATCATCATGTAGCTGCTGCGCAGCAGGCCCACGCCGGACGCGCCGGACTCCATCGCGGTCCCCACGTCCTCGGGGCCGAAGCAGTTGGCCAGAAGCTCGAATTCCTCGCCGTCCCGGGTGCGGTTGGGCAGCTCGAGCTGGGCGTTCAGCTCCTCGTTCTGGCGCTGCATCTCGCAGATGCAGGTGATGGCGCTCTGCCGGGCGGCGACATCCGGGTCAAGGATGCACTCACCCTCGGTGGCGTTCAGGATGACCTCGCGGCCGTCGCAGTCTTTCAGGAACTCTTCGCCCACCTGGGTGATGCCCGGGATGTTCAGCGAGCGGGCGATGATGGCCGCATGGCTCTGGCCGCTGCCCTCGGCGGTGATGAGGCCGAGGATGCGGCCCGCCGGGACGCTGAACAGATCGGTGGGCATGAGCAGGTCAGACGCAAGGATGACCGGATGGTCGAGGGCCAGCCAGCTGCGGAGCCGGTGGCAGAGGATGTTGGTGACGCGCTGGGTCACGTCGAGGATGTCCACGCTCCGCAGCTGCATGTAGGCGTTGTCCTTCATGGCGGCCAGCTGGGCGGCGTAGCGGCGGCCCACACGGTCCATCGCCTCGGCGGCACCGACGCCGGCCTTTATCTGGAAAGCCACCTCATTCATGAAGCCCTCGTCTTCCAGCATCATGCTCTGGAACAGGAAGATGGCCTGCTCCGAGGGCGCGGCGCGGCCGGCCATCTCGTCCAGCTCCTGCTGAGCGACCTTGATGGCGTCTTCCAGCGCCTGCTTTTCCTGTTCGGGGTGGAAAGGCCCCTCGTCGAACACCAGCGGCGGGCGGTCCAGCCGGCTGACCTGGCCCAGCACGAGGCCGGGCGATGCGGTAAAGCCCTTATATACCTTCATGTTTCCATCTCCTCCGGCGGTACTCTGCCGGTCAGCGCCCGGCAGACCAGTGCCTGCAAAAAGGTGTTGGGCAGCAGAGCGGCCCGCGCGGCCTGCGCCGGGCCTGCTTCACCCTCGAACAGCGGCTCGAAGCTCCTGAGGCGCTCGAAGTCGCATTTTGCAAGGAAAGCTTCTCCCAAAGTACGGGTGGTGTAGTAGGGGGCGGGGTCTACGCCCACGTCCTCGGCCGCGGCTTCCAGCGGGGCAAGCTCTGCATCCGAGAGTTTTGCCAGCAGGAGAGCAGCGTCTGCCGTCAGGGTGGAGGGGTGCTTTTCCCGCACGTCCTTCTGGACGGCCTCGAAGGCCGCATGGAATGCGGCGGCATCCGCGCTGCTCTCAGCCCCGCTGTCCACAGCGTAGGCGCAGCCCCGCAGCCGCCCGAAGGCCCGCAATGTATCGTGGTAGCCCAGCTCGATGTTCCGCCGGGCGGTGGCGGGCTCGAAGTGGAGGATGTCGCCCAGCTCCCAGCAGCTTCGGATGAGGGTGGTGGGCAGGCCGGTGCGGTTGGGGCGGGTGATGCCCACACCCTCCAGGTCCACACAGACCAGCTCTTCTGCGCCCATCTTCTGGGCCAGCGCGGTAGGCATATTGTCCCGGTAGCCGCCGTCGAGGTAAGACACCCCGTCGATGGTGTGGGCCCGCAGGGCGGGGAAGCAGGCCGCAGAGGCCAGCAGGTAGTCTTTCACCTTGCCCTCGGGGATCTCTTCCAGCGGAAGCTCCCGGGCCTTGAGGGTCTTCTGCTCCACGGTCACGAGGCCCAGCCGGATGGGGCTTTTGCGGAGTTTATCTTCGTCCAGCACCCGCTCGACGATCGCTTCCAGCGGCGTGACGTCCATGCCGCCCTGAGTCACAGCGTCTTTGAGGAACGCGTGCAGCTCGGGAAGCGGCGCATCCTCGGCGGGCAGCTCCATCACATCCTGGCTGCGGATGGTCAGCCACATGTCCCGGGCCGTCTCGTAGAGGTCGAGGGCGAACATGGCGCCGTTCAGGCTGCCGACGCTGGTACCCGTAATGATCCGGGGCCGCCAGCCCAGCTCGGTCAGCGCCCGCCAGACGCCCACCTGATAGCTGCCGCGGGCGCCCCCGCCCGCCAGCACCAGCGCCCTTACAGGGGTGTTGTTCTGCACCATGTTTTCTGCCTCCTTTGATGTGTTCCGGTTTTGCCTAGATTATAGCATATTTCCCGGGAGATTTCTCTCTGTTTTTGTAACAAAAAATGTGCTATAATAAATTCATCTTGCCAGAACGATTCAGGAGGACGACAGATGCACCGCAAGCAATGGATTTTCGACATGGACGGCACCCTCACCGACAGCATGACCGTGGTGTGGCAGGGCGCACCGCTGGAGCTGCTGCGCCGCTATGGCCGCACCGCAAGACCCGGCATCCACGATGTTCTTCTGAGCATGGGGATGGCAGAGGGCGCGGAGTATCTCATCCGCACCTACGATCTGCCCCTGACCCTCCGGGACTACGAGCCTGCCATGCGGCAGGTCATCCGGGACCTGTACAAAAAAGTTGAGCTGAAGCCCGGCGTCCGGGAGATGCTGGCCCGGCTGAGAGCCGAGGGCGTGCGGATGTGCATCTGCTCCAACACCTGGGCAGAGCAGTGCGAAGAGGTGCTCACCCGGCTGGGCGTCGCAGACTATTTCGAGTTCTTCTACACCGCACAGGGCGCGAAGAGCAAGGCCCACCCCGAGGTGTTCCACGAAGTCCTCGAGCGGCTGGGCGGCAGCGGACCCGCCGACGCCGTCGTCTGCGAGGACGCTGTCTACGCCACCCGTACGGCCAGGCAGTGCGGCTTCTACCTCATCGACATTGAGGACGAGACCAGCGCCGCCGATAAGCCCGAATTGCAGCGCCTCGCCGACCAGTACATAACGGATTGGACGCAGCTGGACTGGACAAAATTATAAAGCAACGGGGAGACCCTTCCGGGCCTCCCCATTGCTTTATCGGAACTGCTTTTCCAGATAATCTTTCAGCGCCGTGCGGGCCGCAGGCTCCCGCCCGCGGGGGACCGGGACCCGTGCGCCGCTCTGCATCCAGAACTCCCCCGCCGCCAGCTGGGACACCGCCGCCAGATTGACTACATAGGAGCGGTGGAGCTGGACGAAGCGCTCATCCGCCAAAAGCGGCTGGGCCACCTGCGCGAACGGCACCCGGACGGACAGGGACGGCACATCCTCGCCGCTGGCGAGATGGAAATGCACCACATGGTGGGTACACTCGAGGTATTCGATGTCCGCGAAGGGCAGTACCCGCAGACCCGACGCCGTGGCTACCGGGATGGCCGGGCCGTACTCCGGCTCGGCGGCCCGGGCCAGCAGAGCGTCCAGCTGTTCCGGCGGGACAGGCAGCAATAAATACTGCATGGCGTCCACCCGGTAGGCGCTGTAGGCGTGGGCGGGCGTGTGGGCCAGAAAAGCCAGCGGGCTGCGCCGCCCCCGGCTGCGGAGCGCAGCCGCTGCCCGCAGCGACGCGGCGGCTGCCGTGGACGGCAGCTCAATGAGGTACAGCTCGTACCGCTCCCCGGCGTCGTCCCGGGCCAGCAGGGCCTCCGGGCTGTCCAGCTGCTCGATGATGCAGGCGTCGTCCCGCCGGGCATAATAGTCGAGACACTGCCGCTCCACCCGGCTGCGGAGGACGCTGTCCGGGCTGCACACCGCGATATGAAATATCATTCCGAAGCCCCCTTTCGGGCCTGCCGCCGGCCCTTGCTTTTTCGGCCCGGCGGGAGTATCATTGCTCTGAGAAGCCGTTTTCATAAGCATTGCGCACCCCGCTCACGAAAACAGCTTCTGAAAAACAGAAGGAGAAACTGCTATGGAAATGCCTCTCGTCAGCATCATCGTCCCTGTGTACAATGCCCAGAGCCACCTGAGCCGCTGCCTCGAAAGCATCTGCGGGCAGGAGTACAAGAACCTCGAGCTCATCGTCATCAACGACGGCTCCAAAGACAAGAGCCTGCCCGTCTGCGAGGAGTTCCGCAAAAAGGACAGCCGCATCCTGCTGGTGGACAAGGCAAACTCCGGCGTGTCCGACACCCGGAACCTCGGCCTGAAGCTTGCCGACGGCAAGTACGTCCAGTTCGTGGACAGCGATGACTACATCGCCCCGGACTACACCGCCCGGCTGGTGGAGGCGGCAGAGAAGACCGGTGCCGATCTCGTCATCTCGCCCTACACCATGGTCATCCCCGCCGGGGCGTCGAAGCCGGAACAGGTGCTGGAAAAGCTCCAGGACGACCTCGGCGTCATGCATGTTGCACGCCCGCCGGAGAACCGGGAATACGGTTTCCTGCCCGAGGGCGTCTACGACAAGGACACCTTCGCCCGCCGCCTGATGGATAAGCCCGCCTCTTACTTTTACAGCGTGCTCTGGAACAAGCTCTACCGCCGCGACATCCTCACCCGGCACGACATCCGCTTTACCAGCGAGATGCGCTGGGCCGAGGACCTCGTGTTCAACATGCAGTATATCCAGTACGCCGAGGTCTTTGCGTCCATCCCGCAGCCCGGCTACTACTACGTCCAGAACCCTCAGAGCATCTGCCACACCCAGATAAAGCCCGCCGCTCTGGTGCAGAACAAGCTCCAGGTGTTCCACTACTACAAGGACCTCTACACCCGGCTTGGGATGTATGAGCAGGTGCGGCCCCAGCTCTACAAATTCCTCATCGACATTGCCGAGAGCACTTACCCCTCCGGCCCCTTCAAGAAGGTCATCGATGAGGCGAAAGCCTACTGGAAAGAGCACAAGGCAGAGATCTCATCCTAAAGAAAAGCGGGAGGCCCCTGCGGGGCCTCCCGCTTTTTTATTTACGCCCCGATGGCGGCACACTTCTTAGCCAGCCAGTCGCGCTCGTCCTCGGTCAGGCGGGGAGCCAGCTTCTCGAAGACCTCGCGGTGGTAGGCGTTCAGCCAATCCAGCTCGTCGCGGCTCAGAACGCCCGGGACGATGGGGGAGGTGGCGATCGGCACGAACATGATGGGGCGGAATGCCAGGAACTCGCCGTACTGGTTGGATGCCTTGTGGTAGCACTCCAGCTCATTCTCGATGCGGATGCCCACGACGCCGCCCTCATAGACGCCCGGCTCGTCGGTGACGATCATGCCCGGCTTGAAGACGGTGGTGTTGCGGCCGTTCAGGGCGTGGGGGCCTTCGTGGACGTTGCCCACGTGGCTGACGCTGTGGCCGGTGCCGCAGCGGTAGTTGATGAGGTGGCGCCACAGCGGCTCACGGGCGATGGTGTCCAGCATATGGCCGTCGCAGTAGTCCAGCCAGACAGCCCGGGCGATGTCGATGTGGCACTGTAAAGTCCAGGTGTAGAACAGGCGCTCGTCCTCGGTCAGCTCACCCAGCGGGTAGGTGCGGGTGATGTCGGTGGTGCCGTCCATATAGGTCGCGCCGCTGTCCACCAGCAGGAAGCCCTTCTTCTCGAGCTTTGCGTGGTCTTCCTCGGTGGCGTGGTAGTGCATCATGGCGGCGTTGGGGCCGTAAGCTGCAATGGTGCCGAAGCTCTCAGTCAGGAACTTGTCCTGTGCGCTGCGGTACTTGTGGAGGATCTCGTCGATGGTCAGCTCGGTCAGCTCTTCGCCAGCGGCCAGACGGTTCTCCAGCTCGATCTGGAAGCGCACCATAGCCACGCCGTCCCGGATGTGAGCTTCGCGGGTGTGAGCCAGTTCGACTTCATTCTTGACGCCCTTCATGGGCAGCAGGGGGTCGGCCTCATCCTTGACGGTCAGAGCCGGGTTGGCCTGCAGGGTCTGGTAAACGGCGTAGTTGACGGAAACGGGGTCGGCCAGAACGGTCTGCTCTTCGGTCTGGGCGGCGAGGACGGTAAGCACATCGTCGTACTCGGCCAGCTCCACGCCGTTCTCCTTCAGCTCCGCAGCAGCCTCGGCGCTGACGCGGGCGGTGTTGATGAAGAGGGTCGCCTTATCGGGGGTCACATAGCAATAGGCCATGGCATAGGGGGTACACTGGATGTCCATCGCACGCAGATTGAGCAGCCATGCCAGATTGTCCAGCTTGCCTACCAGCTGTGCGGTGCAGCCCAGCTCAGAGAGCTTCGCACGCAGCTGGCCCAGCTTCTCGGCAGGGGAGAAGCCTGCGTACTCTTTCGGCAGGAGCCATGCCGGGGTAGCGGGCAGGGCGGGACGGCCCTCCGTCCACAGCTCGTCCTCGAGGTTCAGCAGCTTGATGGTGCCTTTCTTAGCGTCCAGTTCTTTCTGCAGGCTGCGCACCAGACCGCAGGAAGCAGTCAGGCCGCAGAGACCCAGCTTGCCGCCCTCGGGCAGGACTTTGCCGCAGTACTGCTCGGCGGTCGGCACGCCCGGCTCGCCCATCCGCATCAGCTGGATCTCCGTGCCAGCGATCTCCTTCTCGGCCTGCACGAAGTAACGGCCATCGGCCCAGACAGCGCTCTCGGTCATGGTGACGACGAAGTTGGAGTTCTCGCCGTGGAAGCCGGAGAAGTAGGTCAGGGCAGTGTAGTGGTCGGGCATATACTCGCTGGCGTGCGGGTCTCCCACCGGGATGAGGTAGACGTCCACGCCGTTTGCCTTCATGGCCTCGCGCAGGGCGGCCAGACGCTCGGGAACGGTATTCATGCTCATGTCAAAAAGCCTTCTTTCTTTATTCTGCCGGAAAAACGTCCGGCGGCGATGGTTTGCTGTCCCTTATTGTATCATTCCGGGGCGCAGAATGCAATTCATGGGCGATGTTTTGACTTTTCGCGTTTTTCCGTGTATGCTAGGGTCGGAAGCTCTTTATAGAATGGAGGCGTTTTCATGGTATTTTCCATCATCATGCTCGTCTGCCTTATCGTCTGTGTTGTCATCGACTATCTGAGCCTGAAACGCATCGAGCGGAAGGGCGCCCTACTGGGCGTCACGCTGCCGCAGAATGCCGCCGAGCTGCCCGAAGTGCAGGACATCGTACAGCGGTATCTGCGCCGGCTGCGCACCATCTGCCTGCTCTGTGCCGCTGTGAGTGTCGGGCTGTTTTTCGCGCCCAATTCGCTGTTTTATGTCACGGTCTGGGTCTATTTCTTTTTCGGAAGTCTGGCCCTGCCGTATCTGCCCTGTCTGTGGGGGAACCGCGCTCTGCAAAAACTGCGGGATGCCCACGGCTGGCCTGCCGCGCCCGAGGACGCCGCATGGAAATACGGTCTGCTCTATTATGACCCCGACGACAAGCGCATCTCCGTTCCCAAACGTATCGGCAAAGGAAGCGCTGTCAATCTCGCCACCCTCCGGGGTAAAATCGCTATGGCGGTCAATGTCATTGCAATCGTCAGCATTCTGCTGGTTGGGCCGGTGCTGGGCGTTCTCGACCACACCCCCGCAAGGCTGGAACTGCAAGTGTCGCCCACGGTAGAGCTGCAATCCTACCATGGAAAGACTCAGAAGTACACGATTCCCATAGACGACATCACCGAGGTTCAGGTTTATTCCTCCCTGCCGGAGGCCGGCCGGATACACGGCCTCGATTTGGAGCACTACTGGCAGGGTTCTTTTGTCATGGTACACGACGGCACCGTGCATCTCTGCCTCGACCCCACCGCCGGGAAGTTCCTCCGGGTGGAGACGGAAGACGGCATTTTCTGGTTCACCGGCGAGACGGACGAAAAGACTGAGAAAATCGCCGAATGGATTATTGAAGAGATGGGGCAGACTGCCGATTGACACCGCATTTTTTGCTCCCTGCCTGCTTGCGGGGAGCTTTTGTTTTGCCCCTGCCGCCCGAAAACGCAAGCAAATTGCAAAAAATGTTACAAATTTCTCATCAAAAAGGCCGGTTTGCCATTGACAGCCTTGTTATAATAGGAGTGTAGGAATTTTTCCGGGTCAGCACTCAGCGGCCCGGACTGCTTGTAAGGCCAGACAGGCCTGCATAAAAGAAAGAGGCATTTCGAATATGACCAAGATCGATATTTTCTCCGGCTTCCTTGGCGCCGGTAAGACCACCCTTATCAAGAAGCTCATCAAAGAGTCCTTTGCAGGCCAGAAGGTCGTGCTCATCGAGAACGAGTTCGGCGAGATCGGCATCGACGGCGGCTTTTTGAAGGAGTCCGGCATCCAGATCAATGAGCTGAACGCCGGCTGCATCTGCTGCTCTCTGGTGGGCGATTTCCGCGCCGCTCTGCAGCAGGTGGTGGAGCAGTACCACCCCGACCGCATCGTCATCGAGCCCTCCGGCGTCGGCAAGCTGTCCGACGTGACCCGCGCTGTCGAGGGCGTGGCCGAGCATCTGGATGTTCAGCTGAGCAGCTTCGTTACCGTGGCCGACGTCAACAAGGTCAAGATGTATATGAAGAACTTCGGTGAGTTCTACGACGACCAGATCAGCCACGCAAGCTGCATCATCCTGAGCCGCACCCAGAACGCCACCGAGGAAAAGATCGCCGCCGCTGTGGCCATGCTGCGCGAGAAGAACCCCACCGCCACCATCGTCACCACCGCCTGGGACGCCCTGACCGGCGAGCAGATCCTGAAGGCCATGTCCACCAAGGACGACTTCAAGGCTGAGCTGATCGCCATGGCTGCCAAGGCCAACGAGGAGCACGCCCACGAGGACGAGGAAGAGGAGCACGAACACCATCATCACCACGACCACGACGATGACCACGACGAGCATTGCTGCTGCGGCCATCATCATGATGACGACGACGATGATGAGGGTGAGCACGAGCACCATCACCACCACGACCACGACGATGACCATGATGAGCATTGCTGCTGCGGCCATCACCATGACCACGATGACGATGATGATGACGAGCATGAGCATCATCACCACCACGACCATGATGACGATGACCACGACGAGCATTGCTGCTGCGGCCATCATCACCACCATCATCATGGCCACGACGCCGATGAGGTCTTCACCAGCTGGGGCGTCGAGACGGCCAAGAAGTTCTCCAAGGCTGACATTGAGCACGCCCTCACCGAGCTGGACACCGGCAATTACGGCATGATCCTCCGCTCCAAGGGCATCGTGGACGGCGGCGCAGACGGCTGGCTGGAGTTCGACTACGTTCCCGGCGAGTGGGAAGTCCGCGCACGCAGCGCGGACGTCGGCGGCAAGCTGGTGGTCATCGGCTCCAAGCTGGATGAAAAGGCCATCGCCGCACTGTTCGGCTGCTGATCGACCCTGAAAGGATAAAAGATTATGGCAAATGAGATCCCGGTTTACCTGTTTGTGGGCTTCCTCGAGAGCGGCAAGACCAAGTTCATTCAGGAGACCTTTGAAGACCCCAACTTCGACTCCGGCGACAAGACCCTTCTGCTGGTCTGCGAGGAGGGCGAAGAAGAGTACAATGAGAAGAAGTTCGCCTTCCCCGGCGTGACGCTCTACAACCTCGAGGACAAGGCTGAGCTGAACCCCCAGAACCTCGCAAAGCTGGCTAAGGAGGCCGACGCAGGCCGCGTGGTCATCGAGTACAACGGTATGTGGATGCTGCAGGACCTGGCAAACAATCTGCCCGAGAACTGGATCGTCTACCAGTGCATCGCCACCGCCGACGGCACCACCGCACTGACCTACGCCCGCGACAACTCCATGCGTGCGCTGATGCTGGACAAGATCGCCCGCAGTGAGCTCATCGTCTTCAACCGCGCCGAGGCCGTCAACAACGACGCCGCCCGTCAGGAGCTGCACAAGCTGGTGCGTCAGGCATCCCGCAAGTGCGACATCGCCTACGAGTTCAAGGACGGCAGCGTGGCTTACGACGACATCCCCGACCCCCTGCCCTTCGACATCAACGCCCCGGTCATCGACATCCCGGACGACGATTACGGCATCTGGTATATGGACTGTCAGGACGAGCCCCAGAAGTACGCGGGCAAGACCGTCAAGTTCCTCGCACAGGTCTGCCAGACCAACCGTGCCGGCAAGAACAGTTTCGTGCCGGGCCGGTTCGCCATGACCTGCTGCGTACAGGACATCCAGTTCGTGGGCTTCCCCTGCAGCTACGACGGCTGCAAGGCCCTCGAGCAGCGGGCATGGGTCAAAGTGACCGCAAAGGTCGGCTATAAGTTCCATAACATCTACCGCGGCAAAGGCCCGGTGCTCACCGCACTGTCGGTGGAGCCTGCCGAGAAGCCGCTGAACGATGTTGTCACCTTCTCCTAACTATAACATAACCAAGGAGGTCATGGCATGAAAGCAATCTTCCGCATTCTGGGTACTGCCGCCGCTGTGGCGGCCACCGGTGCCGCTATCGTCATCATGGACAAGCTCCTGAACGAGAAGGCCGCACCCATCATCGAATCCATCGAGTTCCCCGAGGAAGCCGAAAAGGACGACGCAGAGGCCGCCAAGACCGCCGAGGCATACGCCGAGGGTGAGGCCAAGGCGGAGGCCGAAGCCGCCGCACCGGCAGAAGAGACCGCTCCCGCTGAGGAGCCCGCCGCCCCTGAGTCGGAGGCAGCGCCCGCTGAGGCCGCAGAGCCTGTGACCCTGCCCGACCTGAGCGAAGAGCGCCCGGTCTGTGACCCCGAGGCTCCGAACCCGAACCCCGTGGAGGCCGGCCCCGCCGTCGCCCCCAAGGACGAAAACGGTAAGTTCGACCCGACTAAGATCGCCGACGTCTCCGACTTCGGCGACTGGGAAGAGCAGGGGTGCAGGGGGTAATCCCCGCTGATAGTAAAAATGCCATCGTGCCTAGGCACGATGGCATTTTTTATCGCTCGTAGTGAGTCCAAAGACTCAGAATTTTGATGGTCTTTTCTTCCTCATCGATCTGATAGACCAGTCTGTGCTGTAAATTGATGCGGCGGCTGTATGCGCCGTTCAAATCTCCGACCAGTTTTTCATAGGACGGCGGTTTCTGGAAAGGGTCGTCCCGGATAATATCTATCAGAGCCTTCGCCTTATCTGCCAGATGTGCCGCTTTCAGTTTTGGAACATCCTTCGCTGCTGTTTTGGTGTAGACGATTTTATACATTTACCACTCCACTGCGTCTTCATCCAGACATTCGTCCAGAGGCTGTTTCAGGCCGTCCATGATTTTTTCCCTCATGCCGGGTACTGAAACCAGATACAGCGTCTCCATTAAACCACTGTACTCTTCCGCACTCAGCAGAACGGCATCGCCGTCCTTCGTGCTGATGTTCAGCGGCTCGTTGTACTTGATGGTCTGCTCCACATAGTTGAACGCATTCTTGCGGAAATTGGTGATGTTCGTCGTGGTCATGTTATCGCCTCCTATGTACATAATAGCGTACATAAAATGAAATGTCAAGCAGTTTCAACGACTCTCTGCGATTTTTATATGGTTCACCACATTCTCAGAACTTCTACGCAGAGTTCCAACGCTTTCCGCAGCGAATCCTTTCCCCAGTCACGGTCATCATGCTGCTCTGCATTTGCAAGGGAATCCGCTGTGTACAGAATTTGTCCAAAAGCTGCTCCGCGCTTTTTGGCGCAGGCCGCAAGGGCAGCACATTCCATTTCTACCGTTGCGCAGCCTTCGGCTTTCCGGTACGCCACCATATCCCTTGTTTCTCGGAAAAAGCCGTCTGTCGTCCATGTGATGCACTCACGGAAGGGAAGACCCAGCGCACGGAAGGTCTTTTCTATGGCCTGCACCGCTTCCGAGGCCGGTTCTGCATACCGGGCGGCAGGAAGATAGTGATAGGATGTGCCCTCATCCCGCAGCGCTTTGGTCGGGATAAGAAATTCGTTCTCTGCCATTTCGGTCAACACGCCGCACGAGCCTGCCGTAACAATTTTCCTGCACCCGCAGGCAATGAGACAATCCATAAACTGCGCCGCAGCGGGCGCTCCCAGTGGGGCTTGACAGAGGCAGAATTCTTCGCCGTCATTTTTTACAACATAAATCGGGTAGGTCTTTGTGATCGTCTCAAAATGCTCTGCAACTGCCGCGCCCGTCTCGGCGGCATAGGAGTCGATGGTGTCCCCCAGAAAAGCAAAGACGCATTTCTCCGGCAGAGTCAGCTGCTCCGCCCCGTGGTTGGGCTTTAATATCTCTGTTGAGTCGAAATCGTATTCCAGAATGGGAAATTCATTTTTCTGTATCACGCTTCACCTCTCGCGATCCGGTTCAGCCTTTCCTTGTCCAATACCTCTACCCCGCCGCGGTAGAGCTTCACGATGCCCTCACCGGCGAAGTATTTCAGCAGGCGGCTCACCACCTCGCGGGCGGAACCCATGTACTTTGCCATCTGGTCCTGGGTCAGGCGGACATCGTCGCCGCCGGTCTTGGTAAGCTCGTCCGCAAGGAAGATGGCCAGCCGCCGGTCGGCGCTCATGAAGAGGATCTGCTGCATCGTCCACATGGTGTCGGAGAAGCGCTCAGCGGTCATCTGGTAGGCGAAGCACCGCACCTCCACGTTCTGCTGCATGAGACTGCGGAAGACGCCCGCGCTGATGCAGTAGGCCTCGGTGTCCTCTTCGGCGTCGATGTAAAGGTCAAAGTTCACCGAGTCCATGACGCAGGAGGCGGAGAGGATGCAGATCTCGCCGCCAAAGAGGCGGTAGAGGGTCACGTCCCGGCCATCGTCGGAGAGAAGATACGCCCGGAGCTGGCCGGTGCGCAGCAGCAGGATGCCCACGCAGTTCTCCACCGGGCTGTGGACCCGCTCGCCCTTGCGATAGCGCACCGGGCGGGTGGTGCGGCAGAGCATCTCCTGCTGTTCGGCGGTCAGCTTGTCCCAGAAGGGGAAGGCACAGGCGAGACACTGGCGGTGCTCGCCGCATTTGGGGATGGGCAGGATTTCCGGCATCTTAAATCACCTCTTCCGCAGCGCTTTGGCGGCTTCGGTGCCTGCCAGAGCGCCCTCATAGACGGCCTTCGCCACCTGCAAAAGCCCGCCGGTGCAATCCCCGGCGGCGTAGAGGCCGGGGACGGTGGTCTGCATTTTTTCATCTGTCACGATGCGGCCGTTCTCCACAGCGGCACCGATTTTCCGGGCCAGCGCCGTACTGCCCGCAACGCCCAGCGCCACAAACACACCCGCCAGCTCCACCACATCGCCGCCGGACAGCTGGACGCCGGTGACTTTCTGCTCGCCGAGGATGGCGTCGATTTTTTCAGGCCGGACAGCCACCTCCGGCGGAAACTCTGCCGCCGGCGGCGCGCCATTCAGCAGGAGGGTGACGCTGGCCGCCACCGGCAAAAGCGCCTGCACCTCATGCAGGGCGTACTCGCCGCTGCCTACCACGGCCACATCTTTGCCGCGATAGAAAAAGGCATCGCAGGTGGCGCAGTAGCTGACGCCGTGGCCCTCGAGGCCCGCCAGCCCCGGGATGCGGGGCGTCGCCCGCGAAGCACCTGTGGCGAGGATAACAGCGTCCGCTGGGTAATCTCCACCGAAGGTTTCTACAGTGAGTTTATCGGTATAGGTCAGACCCACGGCCTCGGTGGTCACAAATTTGACGCCCACAGCCTTGGCTCCCTCGATGCCCTGACGCTCCAATTCCGCACCCGAGATGGGGGCGGCGAAGCCGTAGTAGTTCTGGATAAGCTCCGCGCGGTCAAGCGCACCCGGCCCCCGGGTGAGGACGGTGGTGTCCACCCCCGCACGGGCGGTGTACAGCGCGGCGGACACCCCCGCCGGGCCGGAGCCGATGATGACGATGTTGGACATAGCGGGCCTCCTTATACTTCTTGTATTACTGTAAAATTCGTTACTTTCTTTGCGCGCCGGCGGCGCGGATTTGTGTTCTTTCTTTGGGTCAAATGGCTTTTGCGCTCCGCGCGGGCCAGAGCGCAGGGCTGGTTTTTTCTTTGAGCTGGTTCTC